>ULMJ01033845.1_pt1 | contig 22800 bp, 9 predicted proteins | sample 1951641 | NCBI WGS metagenome assembly ULMJ01 (sample SAMEA4835550, study PRJEB28245) | human gut metagenome | biome: gut microbiome; material: fecal sample | place: Denmark | collected 2008 | reverse complement strand
TTTTCAGAAATTCTCTTCTGCTGATTAATGTATTTTTCATAATATGAACTTTAAAATAAAAACCGACTATATCCCTTCTCTTTTTCAAGACAGAATAGCCACATAAAATAACAGCCCAAAATTAGCAAAATTTTGAAGCACAGAGTATAAATATCCACTCAAACAATATAAAAATCGTTCCAAACTCCCCTATTTTACTTTATAAAGTCCTTAGGAAGAACGCCAAACTGCTTCTGGAAGCATTTGGAAAAGTAAGAAGGAGTATTGAAACCGATCATATAACAAACTTCATTTATCCGGCATTCTCCCTCTTTGAGCAATTGCACCGCTTTCTTTAAACGTTCCAGACGAATGTAATCGTTCGGAGTCATGTCTAATATACCTTTTATTTTCCGGTTAAGGCTCGAACGACTCATATTCAACTGTCCAGCCATATCATCCAGATTAAAATCAGGATTCTGCATATTTGCATCCACCACTTCTTTCAATGCCTTGAGGAAAGTCTCATCTGCTTTAGTCATTGCCATACTATTAGCCTGCACAAAAGGAGAATGAGCAAAAGCAACCCGCAATTTCTCCCGATTGCTCAGCAAATTAGAGATACACACCTTTAGGTACTCCACGGAGAATGGCTTCTCTATATAAACATCCGCCCCAAGCTTCATCCCTTCTATCTTTGCTTGAAGAGTGGTCTTGGCAGTCAGCAATATAATGGGTATATGGCTATGATCCAATTCAGATTTCAGGTGTTCACATAACTCCAATCCATCCATTTCGGGCATCATAATGTCCGAAATAACCAGATTGACCGTATGTTCTTCCAGTACTTTCAAGGCTTCCACTCCATTCAAGGCTGTCAGCATCTGATACTTAGCAGATAGTTGTTTCACAATGAACGACTGCATCTCCAAGCTATCTTCCACCACAAGCAGGGTATACCGGTTTTGCGGATTAGAATCTACTTCGGCTTCATTCTTTTCTACAGGTTCTTCGTATGTAACCTGCTCCTCCTGCCCCCTGGCGTGGGTATGCCTTATCGGAAGCGATAACAGGAATTGATTGCTTTCCATAGAATCCTTCATAGACAAGGTGCCTCCATGAAGTTCGGCAAGCGAACGTGCCAGAGGCAATCCGATGCCTGTGCCGGAAACAGAATGCAGCACACCGTCTTTACACTGAACAAATGGCTTGAATATCTCTTCGCGCATCTCTGCCGGAACAACATACCCGTCATTACATACCAAGAGATGCATCTGCTCACCTTCAACATATAGCTTGATACGGATATACGTTTCCGAATATTTCATGCCGTTCGTCATCAAATTACTGATAATCTTAGTGAGCCCCTCTTTATCGACTGAGGCATACAACTCCTCGGGAGAATCTATTGTAAACTCCAATCCACTTTGGCGGGCCAAAGGTTTAAAACGTTTATATGTTTTCTGTAAAATATCCGATGCATTACATTCCAAAAAATCCAGTTGGAATCCTTGTGTTTCTGTTTTCCGGAAATCGAGCAACTGGTTCACCAAGTCGAGCAGGCGGTTCGTGTTCAAGTTCATTATCTCCAGGTCATCTCTGATTTCATCAGAAACTGAGCCGGATGCCAAAACATTCTCTAACGGACTCTTTATCAACGTCAATGGCGTACGTATCTCATGAGCTACATTCGTAAAAAAATCTATTTTTGCCGTATAGAGTTCACGCTCTTTTTTCCGTTCAAACTTCTCCATCGCCAACCGGTGTTTCTGCTGGGTTCTTTTCTTTAAATACAACGCAGCAATGCCCAAAGAACATAAGATTAGCATGGTATAAACAACATATGCCCATACCGATAAATAAAAAGGAGGCCGGATACGCACATTAAGCACACGCTCCGTATCATTCCACTTCCCGTCACCGTTAGAACCCTTTATGCGCAATGTATAACTTCCGTAGGGTAAGTTAGAATAAGTTATCATAGAATTCCGCCCCAGCACATACCACTCATTATCAAAACCTTCCAATTTATACATCAGAAGATTCATTTCCGGCGCTTGATAGCTTAATGCAGCTACTTGAAAAGCAAAGGAATTCTGGTCTGCAGCAAGTTCTATCTTGTCGGAATAGGTGATGCTTTGTTGCAAAGGAGAACCCGGAGTATCAACAGAGAACCGCTTATTAAACAAATAAAAATCGGTAATCACCACCGGAGGAAGGAAAGTATTCTCGACAAAAGTCTCCGGATCGAATATGATAAACCCATTAATACTCCCCAGATAAATACGCCCTTTCTTATCACAGTATCCGGACTGGAAATTAAACTGGTCGCTCAGCAAACCATTGGCGCGGGTATATATATGCATGGCTTCGGTCCACGGATTAAAGCAGACCAGACCATAATTACTCGTAATCCACAGGTTTCCCCGTTTGTCTTCTACCATCTTATAGATGGTATTGTTCGGAAGGCCGTTCGAAGTGTCGTAACGCGTGAAATTATCCGTTTCAGGATTATAACGGCAAAAGCCTTTTCCCATCGTCATAAACCACAAGCGCTTTTTACTATCTTCATAAATAGAAATCACCTTGTTATAAGAGAGAGAAGTTGGATCTTTTTCATCCGAAAGGTAACTCTTCCATTGTTTGGTGTGCGTATTGTAACAAAATACGCCGTTTGAGAAAGTGGCAAACCACAGATTCCCATTAAAATCTTCCAGAATATTATAAATAAACAGAATGCCCAGTTGCGGGATATGGGTAAAATCATCGGAAGCACGGTTATATTTCAGCAAACCGGATGTCGTCCCTATCCATATGTCCCCCGTAGTTGTTTTGTAAACCGTAAAGACATCATTGGCAACCATAGAGTTCTCCTCTTTGCCTTTGGAATAATGCTTCACCTGTCCGGTGTGCAGATTCACCTTGTTCAGTCCTCCGGAGAAAGTACCTACCCACAAATCATCTCCATCCAGGCAGAGGGCATGAATATTCTTATAGATGGAAGGATGTTCAAATGGCACTATCTTTTCGGTCTCGGGATCAAAATTAAATAATCCCTTGTCTTCGGTGCCTATCCATAAAGTGCCGTCGTTACTCTCACAGATTTCACGCACCCGGCGGCCGAAATACTTAATATCATCTCTCGGATAGAATTTCTCAAAATAAGTCCACTGATATGGATAGTAATTCACACCACCAAAATAGGAACCCACCCACATGCCATTCTCCCTATCCCGATAAATCGAATAAATGGCATTGTCCGACAGGGCATAGGAATCATCCTGGTCGGGCACTGTCAGATGAGTGACATGGTCGTTGGTCAGATTGTATATGTACAACCCCGTTTCCGTACCTGCCCACAGTTCATCATCGGACTTAAACTGCAATGTACGTACATAGGCATTCAGAAGCTTACGGGATTTGCCATTCGTAAAGTTTATTTCGGTCAATCCGTTGAATGATGCTACATAGATGCAGTTATGCGGACCATTGACCTGGCAATTGATAATATCGTCTTTGAATATTTCATTTCCATCTGCATCCTTAAAAGGTTGCAGGGTTTCAAAACCAGCCTTTGCGGAATAAAGATTATCGCCATGCAATGCCAGCCAAAAAGTATCTCCATTCAGCCAAAAGCGAGTAACATTAGGCATTTCCGGTTCATGAAGGTAGTTCTGCAATTGTTGTTTACTGCTATTGTAACAGAATAATCCCTGATATTCGACTGATATCCAGATATTATTCTGTTCGTCACTCCTTATCATAGTCACGAAATCCCGAATTACCGTTCCCTTATCGCTTGCTTGATTGAACGAAGTAAAAGAATCCAATACCGGATTATAAATAAAGACGCCTCCGTCAGTACCGACCCAGATGTTCCCGTCAGTATCTTCATAGAGTGCCGTGATGAAGTTCCTCCCTAAATTGGAGTTCTCATTGTTATAGACACGGAAAGACAAACCATCATAACGGTTCAAACCGTCTTTAGTACCAAACCACATAAAGCCTTTCTTGTCCTGGAATATCTGATTCACCGAATTCTGCGAGAGGCCATTTTTAATGTCTACCGTCCTGAAATAATAGTGAACAGCATTATAAGCATAGGACGGCAATGCCGTCACTATGCATAGACAAAAGAAAAGCTTTATGAATGTTCGGTTCATAACTTCCTCCTTCTTTTCAAGAGTTTATTTCTTCAGTGAATTACAGATACGTGTATTTATCTCCTTAACGCGCTTTTCATCCAACTTTATCACCTTACGGTCATACGTAATCAGACCGTTCACCTCCACTTCCACATCAGTGGTTTGCGTATAAACTGCGGCTGAGAATCCTCTATCTATCATATTATATAGCATATCAGCATACTTCACATATTCGTCCGTAGCCTCTTTGGAAGAATTAAACTGAACATAACCCCAGTTGCGATTCGGTTCCCAAAGATGATCTTTCAGGACAAGGCCGATACCGCCATATTCACCCAGAACCGTTGCACGCTGAGCGTCATACAAGAACATCTCCGGTGCGGGATAATGATGAAGGTCGAGCATATCTCCACAAGTATAGTGGTTACCGCCACTTGCCGGATTCACCAGACGGGTCGGGTCATATTGTTTCGTCCATTCGGCTATTTCAACCGTCTTGAATTGTCCCCACGCCTCATTAAATGGTACCCAGGTACCGATGCAAGGATAAGAATAAAGACAATCCATTATCTCTTTCCATTCTTTGCGATAGTGAGCCTCAGATTCTGCGGTACGTTTCATCTCAGTGCCATCAAAATACTTGCGCATCTGCCATTGCGGATTGCGGTCTCCACTCGGCATATCCTGCCATACAATAATTCCAAGTTGGTCGCAATAGGTATACCAACGGGCAGGTTCCACCTTGATGTGCTTACGAATCATGTTGTAACCGAAGTCTTTCGTTTTCTGGATGTCATAGAGCAAGGCCTCGTCCGTAGGAGCTGTATATAATCCATCGGGCCACCATCCCTGGTCGAGCGGGCCAAACTGGAATACGGCTTCATTGTTCAGTTCCAAACGCATCACACCATTGGCATCCCGGCCGGTAGAATACTTACGCATAGCTGCATAGCTATCCACTTTATCTACAATCTTTCCATCACTCTTCAAAGTCACTTTCAATGTATATAGGAAAGGAGAATCAGGACTCCACAACTTAGCAGCTTTGGGCATGGTCACCTCTACAGCCTCTCCGTTAATACTTTTGCCTGTAGCTACCAACTGGCTACCGTCATACACGTTCACCTCTACAAAATCGGATGCAGAATTAGCATTCAGTTCAGCCTTTACCGTCAGCAAGTTGCGATCAATATCGGGAGTGATGCGAAGATTCTCAATATGTTTTCCGGCAACAGGTTCCAGCCATACAGTTTGCCAAATGCCGGTTACAGGAGTATACCAAATACCTTCCGGTCTGTTCACCTGTTTGCCACGGGGCTGAGGTCCTCTGTCCGTAGGGTCCCAAACCTTTACCACCAGGGTATTATTACCTTTGGCAGCCAAAGCAGGAGTTATATCGAAAGAGAATGGGGTAAACCCTCCGGTATGGCTTCCAACTTTAACGCCATTCACCCATACATCAGTTTTCCAATCGACAGCACCGAAATGCAACAGAACTTGTTTGCCTTTCCAAGCCGATGGGATATCGAAACTCCGTTGATAAATCACTTCCTGTTTCTCGTTCACCCTCTTTCCTACTCCGGACAGGGAAGATTCTATCGCAAAGGGAACAAGAATCTGACCTTCAAATTCGGTTGGTATAGCTTCACCTTTATTAATAATTGCATAATCCCACAAGCCATTCAGGTTCTTCCAGTCATTACGCTGCATAATTGGCCGCGGATACTCCGGTAAAACTTGAGACGGATTGATTTGTTCTGCCCAATTTGTCTTTATCTTGTCACCGACAGGTTTCCATTGAGCCGTACTTTCTAAAATAAAAAATGTTACTAAGAATAACGAGATGAATAATCTTTTCATGGTATCTAACTATTTTAATTGTTCGAAAGCAAAGTTAGCCACAAATCCATTTTCAAAGTAACGCAATTGACTCAATAAATGCAATAATCTTTCCATTTTTAGCGTGCTTATCAGAAAGATACCCCAAAAGTACAGAATAATGGAGCAATCAGGAATATTGCAGGGGAACCGCATCAAAAGTCTCCTTCATTTCTTTCTAATGAACAAAATGTGATAAGGTGATAGGGCGATAAAGTAAGTGTTTGAATTAAGTTCTCAGATCGCCACTTTTATATTTTTTCCCTGCGATAGCTAAGAAAAATCGCAGTGGACATTTATTCTTTCCACCGTGGGGAAAGTTTCTTTCCATCACGTAGAAAGTTTCTTTCCACCATGGTGGAAAGAAAAAACCTCCATGGTAGAAAGAATAAGCATTCGTAGGCAAAGGATTAAACCTTGGCAGGGAAAAACAATAAAAGTGCCTAAGAAAAGAGCTATGTGTTGTTAAGGGAGGAAAAAGAGTAAACCAAACGCATATTTATCTACCACAGGACGATGCATTTATCAGAGGAATCCTATTTAATTCCAAGATTTTCGTAATTTCGCCCAATGAAATCTAATAGCATGCAGTAATGAAAACACTTAAAGCAGCATTGACACTTCTGATAATAACCTTATCACTTCTTTCCGGACAGGCACAGCCCTGCTTCGATAATCTGGAATTCAAGCAATTCTCCACGCCGGAAGGATTACCTAACAGCATGGTTCACCAAGTCTATCAGGACAGAGATGGATATATCTGGATTGCTACATTCTATGGATTATTCCGTTACGACGGTTATGAAGTTCGCACTTATAAATCCAACCTTTACAACCCCGGACTTTTAGTTAATAATAATGTGCTTTGTGCAGAAGAAGATTATTCCCACCGTCTTTGGATTGGGACGCATGAAGGACTTTGCGTACTCGATAAGCAAACAGGCAAAATGAGGAAAATGAAGCTAGAGGGAATAAGCAAGCATCGTTTGAACGAAATTCACGTAACCAAAGATAATAAAGTTTATTTGGGATATATCCGTGGAATGGCTTATTATAATGCGGAACAAGATACATTAGAGCTGATGACAAGCAAGAATTGTAAAGGCGAAGTACCCGAACAAATCAATGTTCAGGCCATACTCGAAGATGAAAATGGCGATTTATTGATTGGTACATGGCAGGACGGGCTTTTCCACTACAATATAAAGGAAAACAAGTTTATACATTATCCTCCGTTGGATGAGAGCAACTCCATATTGGCTTTATTTCAAGACTCCAAAGGTGCATTATGGATAGGCACAAGTGGTTCCGGGCTGTATAAAGTAACCTTCTCATCTGATAAGAAGACATTATCTGTTGAAAAAGCCTATAAACACGATGCACTAAACACTCTATCCCTTTCTTCCGATTTTATTTATTCCATTCACGAAGACCTGCAAACTCATTCGCTATGGCTGGGTACACGGAATGGGGTCAGCATCATGGACTTGACTGATGAAGGGAAATTTATAAACTACAGAGAGTCAGGTTCAGAACACTATCTGCCTGTTCGTGAAGTGAACACCGTCTTTCGTGATAAAAACGGTCTGATGTGGATTGGGACAAAAGGCGCCGGAGTCTTTCATGTAAATACCCGCACACGTCCTTTCGAAGTATTTTATCCGCGTGGCAACGGGAAATCTTTTACGGATATTATCTCTACCCTGTATGTGGAAGAAAGCGGAGCTTCCTGGGTAGGCTTCGGATATGGAATTGATTATCAGTCGGAAGACGAGAAAGTAACCTTAATTCCCTCCAAACGCCCCTATCATATTTCTTACAGTCCATCTACCCAAGAGGTACTACTTGCTATCCATGATGGAGGGGTGATAGCTTGTCGGGATGGGAAGATTGTCCACCAATACAGGGCCTCGAATTGTGGTTTTATGCCTCACGATTTAGTCTATTGGGTACATGAAGACCGGAAAGGTAATTGGTGGTTAGGCACCTATAAGGGGCTTAGCGTGCGTTATCAGGATGGTCGCGAATACTGTTTCAATCAATTGCCCGATGCTGATAAATTACTTTCTAAAGAAATAACCAGCATAATGGAAGATAATGACGGCTCCCTGTGGCTGGCAACCAATAATAATGGTATCGTCCACGTCACCGGCAATATGGAACAGCCCGAATCTTTGCAATGCAAAAATTACTGTATTGAAAATGGTTTGTTACCGGTCAACACCCCACTTTGTTTTCTTTTGGACAAGAATGGAAAGGTCTGGGTGGGAACAGAAGGAAGCGGGCTTTGCCTGTATGACGCACAAAATGATTGCTTCCGTACTGTTCATCAGGAATATAATTTGCCGGGAGACATGGTTGGCAGTATGGAAGAGGACAATAGCGGAAACCTCTGGCTGGGCACTAATCAGGGATTGGTGAAGTTGACAATTAGCGGAGAAGAGAAAGGGCGGGTACGGATATTCACAGTGGCCGACGGATTAGCCGATAACTTCTTCAATCAGAATGCGTCTTTCTATCGTAACGGCACTTTCTATTTCGGTTGCAGCCGTGGCATCGTTACGTTCAACTCTAAAATAGCCGGAGAAAATCATTCCGACATTTCTTTATGCATTACGGATATATGGATAGACGGGAAATCATTGGAGCAGATGCCAGAAAGTGAAAGAAAAGAAATCAGCCCTTTCACCGCCGATTTTACAGAACAGCTCGTTATCCCTGCTGCATATTCTAATTTTACCATATGTTTTGCCTCCCTCACTTACAACCATCCCCAACAGAATAATTACGCCTACAGGCTGCAAGAGCTCGACACCGACTGGCATTATGTAGATGCTTCCAACCGCAATGCCTATTACTCCAAACTATCTCCGGGAGAGTACGTCTTTGAGCTACGCGCCACAAACGAGAATGGAGATTGGGGAGAAATACGGAAAATGGAAATAATCATCAAACCTCCTTTTTGGGCCACTTGGTGGGCATATCTTATCTATGCATTAATGTCCGCATCAGTCTTGGCATTGATATGGTGGGAAATACGCAGAAGACTGATGCTGCGCAACCGGAAATATCTGCAAAAAGGCGAAACAGACAAAGTGCATCACACAAATTCCAGTTCTTTACGAACATCGCTTCGGACGATGAGAAGTTCTTGCAGGATGCCATTGCTTGTGTGAACAGGCACTTGAGTGACACTGACTTTGACGTTCCCCAGTTTATCGATGAAATGGCGACAAGCCGCACCACCCTGCACAAGAAACTTAAATCACTGACAGGGCTGAATACAACAGGCTTTGTACGCAGCATCCGCCTGAAAGCCGCCTGCAACATCATGGATGGGAATAAGAATATACGTATCTCCGACCTGGCCTATCAGGTAGGTTTCAATGACCCCAAGTACTTTTCGATCTGTTTCAAGAAAGAATTTGGTATGCAACCAACAGAATACGCGATGAAAGCGGCAAAAAACGCATAACACTCCCCACTATGGATGAAGTTGAAACATGTTCTTAAAAGGTAGAAGGAACATGTTTCAACCTTACCGGACAATGCTTCACCTTCCAGAAACAGCCAACCGGTTACCTTTGTGACGTTAAAAACTTTAATGTCTAATTTTAAAAAGGTTGGCCTATGAAACTTATTTTCTATGGAAACAGAAAATCGCTGATAGCGATTATGATTTGCGCAGTGCTTCTTTCCGGCAGTCACGTGACGCATGCAGCTAATGAACCGGAATCGACTTACTCTTCTCAGCAAACCGGTAAAATTAAGGGAACTGTAACTGACACGAATGGAGAAACCGTCATCGGAGCCAGTATTGTATTGAAAGGTACTACCAATGGTACGATAACCGATATGGACGGTAATTTCACCCTCTCTGATGTTCCGGCCAATGGAACTATCCAGGTTAGTTTTATCGGATATAAAACACTGGAAGTACAAGTTAACGGACAGACTTCTTTTAACTTGACTTTATCGGAAGATGCCGAAACACTGGACGAAGTCGTAGTGGTGGGTTACGGCACAATGAAGAAATCGGATTTAACAGGTGCAGTAGGCTCCATTTCTTCCGAGAAACTTGCCGCCAGAGGTTCTACCCGCCTGGAAGACGCATTGCAGGGAGCAGTTCCGGGAGTCAATATTACTCAGTCCAATAGTCGTGCCGGCGGTGGATTTAATATACAGATACGCGGTCAAGCTTCCATCAACAAGCAGGCTTCCCCTCTTTATGTTATTGATGGCATTGTATGCTCATCTATGGATTTCCTGAACCCGGAAGATATAGAACGTGTGGATGTATTGAAAGATGCTTCATCTACCGCCATCTATGGCTCGCGTGCCTCCGCCGGTGTGATAATGATTACTACAAAAGGTGCCAAAGGAGCAGGAAAGCCTCAACGCGTATCTATATCGTACGACGGCTACTACGGTATTCGGAAAGTAGCGCGCATGCCTGATTTCATGAATGCCCAGGAGTTTATCGACTATCGTTTCGCACGCCACACTGTCCTGACTTCCGAGGTTTTTGACGGTTCCAGCCGTAAAGGAGTGGATGCAAATGGAGTTCCTCACTATGAAATCAAGCAGTCTGACTTAGAAACCACCTTCTTAAAACGCGATGGCGGAGCCAATTATAGGGATTCTAAGATTTATGAAATGATGATGTCCGGAACAGATGGCTACGATTGGACAGATCTTGTTACCAGAACCGGTTCACAACAGAATCATTATATCAGTGCAAACGGTGCTACTGAGAATCTTAATTACCGTTTAGGATTGGGGTACCAGGGAGAAGAAAATGTGTTCAAGCATAATAACTATTCCCGATTTAATATTAAAGGCGCTCTGGATGGAAAAATCTCAAAAGTGTTTGATGCCGGCTTCACGGTAAATATGGCTTATACGGTACAGGATGATTTCAGCACAAACAGTACATATTGCCCCTATGAGAATGCCTTTTATTTTAATCCTTTTGTAGCACCTTATGATGCAAATGGGAATATCATCAACAATCCCGGATCAAAAGATGCTTTTGAGTCTACGGGACAGTTTACTTCCACTATCAGTCCTTTAAATGACCTGGCAGATGAGAACTATACGAATCAGACACGCAAATTCCATGTTTTCGGTAATGTCTATTTGCGGGCTAATATTATGAACGGTTTGAAGTTCACAACTACTTTCTCACCTAATTTTTATCATGGACGGCAAGGTATGTTCAATGCAACCGGAGTGAACGACCGCAATCCGTCAGGATCAAATTATTATCAGATAAATGGTACGAACTCTGCAGAAGTAGAGACAACAGACCGCTTGGATTGGACCTGGGACAACCAGATTGACTTTAACAAAACAATAGGTAATCATACATTTGGCGTTATGGGGTTGTTCTCCATGTATCGTTCTGATAAAGAAATTTATACTCTGAAAGGATTCGGGATATCTGATGATATGCTCTCATTCCATGCAATGAATAAAGCCTCCGGTGATAAAGAGATTGGATCTTCTTATACGGAGTCTACATTGGTGTCCGGGGCTCTTCGTCTGAATTATTCTTATAAAGGTAAATATATGGCTACAGCTACGGCACGTACCGACGGCTCTTCGCGTTTTGCCAAAGATAAACGTTGGGGATGGTTCCCGTCTGTTGCTCTGGCCTGGCGCATGTCCGAAGAGAATTTTTTGAAAGATACGAATTGGCTAAATAATTTGAAACTACGTCTGTCTTATGGTGTTACGGGAAACAATAACGTAGGAGATTACGTAACAATTGCCACAGCTTCAGGTCCCAGTTATGTAGTATTGGATGGCTCGGAAGTGCAAGGCTATTATCCCAATGGGTTGGTCAATACAAAGCTCATCTGGGAGAAAGTGAAGGAATTTGATTTCGGTGTAGATTTCAGCGTATTTGACAGTCGCATCAACCTGACCACCGACTTCTATCACAGGTTATCCGACGGACAGATAATGGACCGCATTGTTCCCATTGAAACGGGGGAAACGAAAGCCACTTTTAATGTAGGCTCGGTTCGCAATACCGGTGTGGAACTGGGAGTCCAGTTCGGAGTTATCAGAAACCAGAATTTCACTTGGGATTTAAGCCTTAATTACTCCAGAAACTGGAACAAAATACTGGAACTCAGCAATGGAAAGGTAGATGAGGTAGCTTCCAACCGCTTTATCGGTGAGCCTTTGAATGTACTTCGTGATTATACTCACACCGATGTCATTACCGATAAGGGGGTAACCATGCATACAAAAGATGGAGATATCCACTACACTTTGCAGGAATTTTATGCCAAATATGGCAAGAATTATAAATGGTATGAAGGACAGGTAGCTGTGAACGACTGGAATAATGATGGTAAAATCACTGACGAAGATAAACAGATATATGGTTGCACAGATCCCAAATGGATGGGAAGCCTGAGTTCAAGCATGTATTACAAAGGTTTTGATTTTTCAGTAATGGTTTACACAAAGCAAGGCCAATGGTCACGCAGTTATTTCCATGATAAATACATGAAATGGTCTGACCGTGGCAACCAACATATGGCAATGGACTTCTATATTCCCAAAGGTACACCCACCATCGACCACACTACCGGTGATATAGTATATACTACTGAAACTCATTACGGCAAATATCCTTATCCTAACAATTCGGACACATCGGCCGGTGGTTACTTCTCAGATAAAGGCAGTGCAAAAGGAGAAGGATTCCAATATCAGAAGACTTCTTTTGTAAAAGTAAAAAACATTTGTGTGGGATATACATTCCCCAAAAAATGGATTACTAAAGCCGGCTTACAACATTTGCGCCTTTACGTCAATGTACTGAACCCGTTCTGTTTCACGGACTATGAAGGCTTTGACCCGGAATGGGCAGGTGCAAAACTGACCGATGGTGGACCTGCTTCAGTGACTTATCAAATAGGTGCGAACATCAAATTCTAATTTTTAAAGCAAAGATAAGTGATATGAAAAAGTTTATATATATAGCTATCCTGCTGGTTTGCTCCGCCTGGATAGTAAGTTGTGACAGTTTTTTAACTACGGATAATAAATCGAACGTGACGGACAAGGAATACTTCTCTACAAAATCGGGATTTGAATCCTTGGTATCCAATGCCTATGAAACTTTACGGGATATTTATGCCTCTTCCAGTTATACAACCTATTTCAACGCAGGTACGGACATGTATGCCGACGGACGCAACTATATTAATGACGAATTGCATGAATATGAAACTTTGAATCCGGAAAATAGCGTAATGAAGGAGCTTTATACAGCATGTTATAAAGGAATTCGTGCAGCTTACGCCGTGAAGCATTATGCCCAAGATGCAGAAATTGATGAAATATTACGTAATAAGCGCGTGGATGAAGCGCGCGTACTGGCTGCAAATTATTATTATATATTGGTTAATACCTTCGGCGGTGTACCTTTGATGAAAGAATACGTAGCCAATGCCCAGACAGGTTATCCAAAATCTGCTGCCAGTGACATATATGCCTATATCATTGAGGAACTGGAGAATGTAGTAGCTAACGGAGTACTCGAAAAGTCCACAGCACAGAATGGAGGAGGACGTGCAAGTATTGAATCAGCACGTGCATTACTGGCTAAAACCTATCTGGCAGCAGCCTGGGACCTGGATAAAAAAGAATATTTTTCTAAAGCAGCTCAAACTGCAGATGATGTAATTGCCAAACGTAGTCTGATTACTCCTTTTGCAAATCTATGGAGGGCAGATTATAGCGGAGATGACAATGAAGAATTTATCTGGGATGTAGAATATGATTATGCGACGGCAACCAATACAGTCAGTGGTGGACATCCCTGGAGTTCTTTCTATTGTAACCATATTGGCGGACAGGAAGATCACGGAAAAGGAAGTACGTCTGCCTTTATAGCAACCTTACATGCCTTGCAATGCTTTGAGAAAGGGGATGTACGCTATGAAGTAACATTCATGAAAGAACTTCCGGATATCGTCACTGCCTCAAACTATTGGTATTGGGATTGGTATAGAAATGGAGAAACTTTTATAGGCACTCCTTTGAAACGTTATTATCCGGCTTGGTATGAAACAGAAGAAGATATAGAGGCTTGGAAAGCCCTTGATCCTGAAAACCGGAAAAACACATGGATACTTCCTATGTCCGACCATACACGTGATCCTCAAGAGTATATGCCGGGAGAGATTGATTACGAAACATTTGTGACTTACTCTTATGGAGGAGCCCCATGTCGTAAATTTGACGATTCTAATACGGGAAGCTACTCCAATAAAACGGATTACCGTGACATACACATCATTACTCTATCAGAAGTTTATCTGATAGCAGCGGAAGCCTATTTAAAAGCGGGAGATAGTGAAAATGCTCTGGCACGCCTGAATGAAGTACGCCGCCGCGCACAACTAAATGCAGTCACTTCCATTGATGTGGACACTATACTTAAAGAACGTGCATGTGAATTATTTGGGCAGGGCTCCAGATGGATTGATTTAAGACGAACCCAAAAACTTGTGGAATATAACAATTTATATAATCCTCAGATAAAAGGGCGTGCCCAACAGGCGATAGGGCACAAATTACTGCGTCCAATCCCTCAGGCAGCTATTGATGCTAACGAGCTAATGAGTGCTGAAGACCAGAATCCGGGATATTAACAAGATAGGATATATAAAAGACGGGGATGCCCCCTTGCGTGGCATTCCTGTCATTAGAAAGTTTTAATTTAAACAAAATAACTGATGAATTGGAGATTTAAAAGGAAACGCCAGGTATTACTGGGAATAGCTATTGTGTGTATTAGTTCGCTTACAGGTATTAGAGCTGTTCATGCAGCCGAGAAACCTGAAACAGCAAACAATGAGTTTGTCTGGTTCAATGGGCAGCAAGCCATCACTTATTCCATATCCAAATCCGTATCTCCTGTAGTGACCGTTGCATTGGATATGTTTGCCGGTGATATGAAACAGGTAACAGGCATATCGCCACAAAAAGGTCCAGTAGAAACTTCAACCCTTCGTATCGTCCAATTGGACAAGGACAAAGCTGCAATAAAAAAACTACGGGAAGCAGGAGTTCCGGTAGACAGCCTTAGCGCTAAGAAAGATGCCTTTTTTATCAAAGTCACAGGCAATTCCAATAAAAGACAGTTACTGATAGCAGGAAGCGACGGACGTGGAACCGCCTATGGAATACTCGAACTTTCCCGTCTGGCAGGAGTATCCCCCTGGGTATGGTGGGGAGACGTGACACCAATGAAACAAGAAATGCTGACGGTTCCTGCCAATTACACCACCTTCCAGAGTCCGTCGGTGGAATACCGTGGAATCTTCTTGAATGATGAAGACTGGAGCTTGCAGCCTTGGAGCTGGAAAAATTATGAGCCGTCTGACATAAAAGGGCGTATTGGAGCACGTACTTATAAAGAGATTTTCAAATTGCTGATGCGTCTTCGTGCCAATGCAATCTGGCCGGGTATGCATGGGATTACCACTCCTTTCTACTTTGTGCCAGGAGCCAAAGAAGCAGCTGATAGTTGCGGCATTCTGATTGGTACTTCGCATTGCGAACCGATGATGCGCAATAATGTAGGTGAGTGGAAAGTAAACGAACGCGGAGATTATAATTATATTACCAACCGAGAAGGTGTCCAGTCCTACTGGATAGAGCGGCTAAAAGAGGCAGGACCTTATGAAAATTTCTACACCATGGGCATGAGAGGTATCCATGACAGTGGAATGGAAGGAGTCAAGACTCTTCAGGAAAAGACCGATGCCCTGCAACAGGTTATCAACGACCAGCGCAAGCTACTGTCTAAATATGTAAATAAAGATGTGGAAAAGATTCCTCAGGCTTTTGTCCCCTATAAAGAAGTACTTCAAATAATGGAGAATGGCTTGCAATTGCCGGATGACATCACATTGATATGGTGCGATGACAACTACGGCTATATGACCCGGCTGAGCGATGAGAAGCAGCAAAAGCGTAGCGGAGGTGCCGGAGTGTACTATCATCTCAGTTATTGGGGTCGCCCACACGACTACATGTGGCTATGTACTACCCAGCCGGGATTAATTTATAGCGAAATGAAACAGGCATACGATTGCAATGCCCGCCGCCTATGGGTGGTCAATGTGCACGACCTGAAACCGGTGGCATATGACTTGGAACTCTTTCTGGATATGGCATGGAATATCAACTCCGTATCTCCATCTACCCTTGTGGAGCATCAGAAGAACTGGCTTTGCCGCGAATTCGGTAAAGATGCAGGAGAAAAGCTACTGCCCGCCATGTTAGAATTTTATCGTTTGTGCGGCATCCGTAAACCGGAATTTATGGGTTGGAACCAAGTTGAACTTGACAAGAAGAAGTATATCAAAGGCTGGTCTCCGGTTAAAAATACAGATTTTAGCTTGACTGAATTCGGTGGAGAGTTGGACCGTTATCTGGAATCTTATGAAGCCATCAAAGAAATCTTATCGGAAGTGGAACCGATGATTCCCCGGGAACGCAAAGATGCTTTCTTTGCTCAAATCAAATATCCCGTGTTTGGTGCCGCAGCCATGAGCACAAAGATATTGGAAGCGCAAAGAGCACGCTGTATCTCTCCGGGAAGTTGTGACACGACTTTATGGACCCGCGAGAACCAATTAATGGCTGCCTGTGCCAAAAGCATCAAGGCTTATCAGGAAATCCGCAATCTGACGGACTACTACAACAATGAACTGGCGGGTGGCAAATGGAAATACTCCATGTGCCATAATCCACGGGATTTATATGTGTTCTATCCCCCCAAAGTCCCCGTATGGTTGACAGACAAAGAAATAGAAAAGTATGCTTCTTTGAAAAGGAAAAAATCGTTACCTTTGGCAGAAGCAGTTAAAGATAGTTGTATCGTTTCTAATGCTTGCGATTACACAAGAGCATCCAAAGACGTCATGACGATTCAATCATTGGGGCATAGTATGAATGCTGTTTCCGTACCAAAGGGAAAATCAATTACTTTTGAATTTGATTGCTTATGGGATGGAGAAGCGACACTGCGCACTGCCGTTATCCCTACACAACCGAATGATAAAGGAGATATTCGTTTCAGTGTCAGCATAGACGGTGAGAAGCCTCAGATATGTTCCTTTAAAGAAGGTTTCCGTACAGAAGCCTGGAAGCAAAATGTGCTTCGTGGACAAGCGGTTCGTGAAACCAATCATCGATTGGCAAAAGGAAAGCATACCTTATCCATCACAGCCTTGGATAACCATGTATTGATAGATCAATGGATGATTGATTTCAAGCCAGATAGAATGTTTTATGTATTTCCTGTTCAACCAGCATATTAATATAACATGAATTATATGAAAAGAATTATTGGATTATTCATTATTTTACTGTGCCTTTGTTCTGCAAAAGCTCAACAGACAGAAGTGAAATATCTCTCCGGCACAGGACCGGATAATACAGTGAAGTGGGATTTCTGGTGCTCATCAGGCATGAATTCCCAAAAGTGGAGCAAGATAGACGTTCCGTCTTGCTGGGAACAGCAAGGTTTTGGAGGCTATACCTATGGGCGCTATTATATTTATAAAGAGCGCGAAAATGAGAAGCAATATGATGCTTACAGAGAACATGATTTTTGCGATGAATACGGCATTTATCGTCACCGTTTTGACGTTCCGGATACTTGGAAAGGCAAGCAGATAAGTATTGTATTTGAAGGTGTCATGACCGATTCCGAAGTGAAAATCAACGATGTTATCGCTGGCCCCACTCATCAGGGAGCATTCTATCGTTTCTCTTATGATATCACAGACAAACTGAAATTCGGGAAAAAGAATTCAATGGAAGTAACGGTGAGAAAGCAATCGGCTGATAAATCAGTTAATGCAGCGGAACGCCGCGCTGACTGGTGGCTCTTCGGAGGTATCTACCGCCCCGTATATCTGACGGCGAAACCTCGCACACAAATAAACCATATAGCAGTGGATGCCCATGCAGATGGTACGTTGCGCACAGATGTTTATCTGAAAAACATTTCCGAAGGGCAACAAGTGGAACTGTCGCTTATTTCCTGTGCTTCACAGCTTCCCATAGGACGACAGATATGTGAACTTTCGACAGAAGAGAAACAGACACTCACCACACATTGGAACAATATCAGGACATGGGACCCTGAGCATCCCAACCTTTACCGGCTCACTATGCGTCTTCTTTCCACAACAGGAGATGTTGTACATGAGATAACGGAACGTATTGGATTCCGTACTATTGAATTCCGCCCTGAAGATGGCATATATCTGAACGGGACACGCCTTTTAGTGAAGGGGACTAACCGCCATTGCTTTGATTCAGAGACAGGTAGAACAATCAGTCGGGAACTCAGCCTGAAGGATGCTTTGCTCATTAAACAGATGAATATGAATGCCGTGCGTTCGCATTATCCTCCTGATACTCACTTTTTAGAAGCATGCGACTCCATAGGACTTCTTTATCTCAATGAATTGTGTGGTTGGCAGAATAGCTATAGTACTGAAATAGCCAAAAAGTTGTTGCCCGAAATGATATTTCGTGATGTAAACCATCCGTGCATCTTTATTTGGGCAAATGGTAACGAAGGAGGATGGAATGCCGCCATTGACAATCGTTTTGCCGACTACGACCCGCAAAAACGCCACGTCATTCATCCGTGGGCAGATTTCAATGGCTTTGATACACGCCACTACCCTAACAGTACGGATAACATGTATCGGTTGGAACGCGGACATAAGGTTTTCATGATGACGGAGTTTCTACATGGTCTCTACGATCGTGGACAGGGTGCAGGTCTCAAAGGGTTATGGTCAAAGTTCAAAGCAAACCCACTCTTTGCCGGTGGCTTCCTTTGGGCATATGTGGATGAAGCTATTCGCCGTACAGACACCGGACAAATGGATACTTATGGTCCTAATGCTCCCGATGGTATCGTGGGGGCAAATCGCGAAAAGGAAGGCAGCTTCTATACTGTTCGGGAGGTATGGTCGCCCATTCAAATAAATCCATTAAAAATAACTTCTTCCTTCAAAGGAGATTTTTACGTATCTAATGATTACTTATTCAGCAACTTAAGCGAATGCCGGATGAGGTGGAAGGTCATGCGTTTACCTATTCCACAGGTGTCCGACAGCCCAATCTGCTTAGCGGAAGGCAGCGTACTGCTACCTGCGATTCAGCCTGGTGAAAAGGGTACAGCCCACTTTGATCTGCCAGAGAAATTCTTCAATGGCGACGTTTTGGAATTGGAAGCCTACAGTGCAACGGGTGACACGGTATGTAACTGGGCGTTCCCTATCAAAAATAATCGTAAGTACTTTGCAGAATACAGGCACTTACAACCAGCAACAACAGCCGCCGCCAAATATCAAACAGACGACAGCAGTGTTACACTGATGGCGAATGGAGTAACAGCAACATTCAACAAAGCGAATGGTAATTTGGTGGAAGTAAAAAATGGTAGCAAGATAATACCATTGTCTGGCGGCCCTCTCCCGGTCGGAATGAAGATGCTTTTCAGCTCTGCTAACCTAAAAATGCAAGGTGACACTGCCACTTATACCGTAAAATATAAAGGTGCAGCCGACTCCATTGTCTGGAGAATGACGCCTGATGGATTGCTTGGAATGGATGCATTGGTACTGAATTACAGAGCAGAGAACAAGTTTGACGGCGCATACTTTGACCGTCCGGTTCATAATCTCGGTTTTTCATTCTCCTTTCCTGAAAAGAACGTCAGCGGGATGCGTTGGCTAGGCAAAGGGCCTTACCGGGTATGGAAGAACCGTATCGAAGGAACGAATTATGGCATTTGGCAAAAGGACTACAACAACACTGTGACGGGAGAATATTATAATCCGCTCATTTATCCGGAATTCAAAGGGTATCATGCTGGTCTCTATTGGGCGACACTCCAATCACAGACAACTCCGATGACGGTATATTCGGAAACTGATGGCATTTTCTTTCGTGTCTTCACTCCGGAAGAGCAGCGCGACCGCGAAAGTCGTGGAATATCGGTAAAGGAATATCCTGCCGGAGACATCTCGTTCTTATTTGAAATTCCTGCTGTCAACTCTCAAGGGACAGGAGGAGAAGCCTCTTATATTAAAATCAATAAAGGCGACGAGGGCTTCAGAATGAAACTCTGGTTCGATTTTCACTATCTATAAAGAAACAAGACGATGGGCATTCATCTCGCTTTTGCATAAAGGATTCACAGACGGTGGCTATTTTGATACTATAGCCACCGCTGTGAAGAATTGTACAATTTTAATGTCTAAAGGAAAATTGCACATGAAAAAGAGGAAAGATGCTCCTTAAAAGAACAGATAGAAAGAATATTTCTTATACAATTTCTACCGTATAAGATTCTCCCAAATTAGTTAAGGCAATTACAAGAGTATTACCGGTAAAAATGCCAGAATACACGATTTCACCGGATTCGGTATCTTTAACTACTAAATATTCGTCTTCGATAGGTGCCCCAAAGCAAATGTAGAGTTGATTGTCCTCAATATAGCCGGGAACTACGGGTAATATGGAACGAGTAGATGTTTCTCCTTTCAATAAATGAATATTGGCAGGCTTTCTGATTTTCTTCTCTTCTGTAGGAACAGACGAAGTTCCGTCAGTTATGACTGATGCATTTATAAATAACATAGTCGGCTGAAATAAGAACACACTTCCTAATAAAACCAATGATAATGCTTTCATGAATCCCACGCATTTTTATAAGATTAATAATAGGGCGAAGTTAGCCACATCAAAGCATAAAAGAGAATAAAATCGATAACATCTCTTTTTTATAAAAGTATGGATTTCAGCGCATTAAGGTGTTAAGCTATAACAATTACAACCATATCTTACTGGATATCAGACTTTTGTTTCATCCTATGTCTTCTTTGAACAATTATCTGCTTATTTACATTGCCAAAGCAGAGAGCAATTGTAAAATCATCCCAGCCGCAAAGCGAAAGACATAAGAATATGCAGTCATCTTCAGTATATTTAGGATAGGTTTGGCGTAAATGAGTAATATAGTCCTTATAGATATTCATAATGGTCAGGCGAAGTTGCTTCTGTTCATCTTCCAGCAAAATGCGCAGGTTCTGCTTTTTCGTGGTTTTCTCCTGGCGGCTCAGTTGCTCCACTTTTCGATAAATAGGAGTTTTCTTAAAGATGATATTGCATAATTCAGCCTTTTCATCGGCCAATCTTCTTATTTCACTCTCCTTTTGAGATATTTTTTCTTTATCTTGTTCTTGTCCCATGCGCAATGAAGCTATATGATATTGAGATTCTGCGATATCAGCCTTTAGTGAAGCCACATCCCGTTCGTGCTCCAATTGCATAATCCTTTTACGACGTTTTACCCGTTGAACATACCAAACAGCCAAAACAATCACAAGCAAACTAAGAGTAACGAGAAAGAGCCGTTGTCTCTCCATCTCTATCTTATCCTTATAGACTTTCATTTCTGCTTCGTGTTCATAAGCTTTCTGCTCTGTTTCAGAACTTTGCTTATGAAAATAAATAGAATCCATTACGCCAGAATAAGCCTCCGAATATTGCAATGCCTGTTGAAAGTCTTCTCCTACATCCATTACATCTTTCAAGCCATACAAAGCCAAAGCTCTTGTTTCCATCAACGTATCACTCAAAGCTTGCCTAAAATAATACTCTGCTGAGTCAAGACGTTCTTGGTTTAAGAATGCATATCCTACCACGATAGCGGCTTTCGAAGCCAATCTTTTACTAAAAGCTAAAGAACGCTTTCCATAAAAAAGTATAGAGTCCATATCTTCATAAGAACAGCTCAAGTTATGATAGATCATTGCAGCAATCACAGAGTCGTTCTTCTCCAAAGCAAGTCCTAATCCCCGCTTCATATGTTCAAGAGCAAGCCGGGTATCACCTTGCAACAAATAATTCCATCCTATACCATTAGCAACAGAAGCCAATCCTTCCTTGCAGTCACATCGCATAAAGCAGTCCTCAGCCTGCCGATATGCTTCAGTCGATTTTTCCGTCAGCACCTGATTAGAATAAAGATTACCCAAATCCTCATAAAGCATTCCTTTTATCCGCAATTCTTTCTTATCCGTCTCGCCAAGCTCTTTCAATGCTGCAAAGTAGTTTTCCATGGCCTCCACATACATATTCATCCGAAACAGCAAGCGCCCTTTATACATCAAAGCTTTCGCACGGTTCATACCATTACCATAGAAATGAATAGCTTCATTCAGCAAAGAATCGCATGGCAAGAGAGAAAGATAATTCTTATCTGTCGCTTCAGCTAAAAGCAACCCATAATACATTTGTTCGGATTTGGAAAGAGTATCGGGAGAAATGGATTGCAAAATCCGATAACTAATGTCGGGAGAAGAAGATATTAAAGTTTCGGCACGAAGCAACCGTTCGTCTTCTACTTTGTTCTTATGACAAGAAACAAGAATAAGAGAGAGACAAAGGGCAGATAGTAAGCTATTCAATCGGGTTAGCATAAAATAATTCTATTATTAGATGACAAAGAAAACAAAAAGAAAGAGATAGAGCAACAGATATATCAGAAAAGTTCAGACTTATCCATCGCATCATTTACAGCCCTGCTTTATGCATTCTCTATAGCCCACCTTAGCTTAAACAATGATAAGAAAGAGAAAAAATAAAGGAGTAGCTGTTTTTTTCGTAACTTTGCACAGTTTTAAATACATTGAATGAATGGAGTTTAAATACGACGTTATCGTGATTG
>ULMJ01000155.1_pt1 | contig 23098 bp, 18 predicted proteins | sample 1951641 | NCBI WGS metagenome assembly ULMJ01 (sample SAMEA4835550, study PRJEB28245) | human gut metagenome | biome: gut microbiome; material: fecal sample | place: Denmark | collected 2008 | reverse complement strand
CAGCCGGAAAGCAGTATCCGATAACCCCGGCTTCAAAATGTTGCAATTGGATATTACTGATCCCGCATCGGTATCCAACGCCATATCTACAATTCTGGAAGAACAAGGCAGCATCGATGTACTTGTCAACAATGCCGGGATGGGCATCAGCGGAGCTATCGAACTCACTACCGAGGAAGAGATACAGCGCCAGATGAATACGAATTTCACGGGTGCCGTCCGTATGTGTGCAGCAGTACTGCCTTTCATGCGTGAAGCCGGACACGGACGAATCATAAATATCAGTTCCATTGCAGGCGTCCTTGCCGTTCCCTTCCAGGCTTTTTACAGTGCATCCAAGTTTGCGATTGAAGGGTATAGTGAAGCGCTTTATCAAGAAGTTAAGCCACTGGGTATACAAGTTTGCATAGTCGAACCGGGAGATTTCCAAACAGGTTTCACAGCGCAGCGGCAAGTATGTCAGACTTCCCTCTCCCATGCGCAATATGGGGAGAGTTTTGCAAAAGCCATGCGAAACGTAGAGCAATCTGAAAATAATGGTTGCCGACCAGAAAAGTTAGGCAAAGCAATCTGCAAACTGGTAAATAGCCGCCGCCCTGCTTTCCGCACAAAGGTCGGTCCATGGGAACAAGTATTCTTTGCACGCATCAAGCCTATGCTGCCGTTTAGTCTGGTAGATTGGCTGATCAGGAAATTCTATTAGTTAGTTACAGAGCTACAAGCTACAAAGCTACAAGTGCCTTTCGGATATAGCGCAGCCACTCGTAGCTTGTAGCTCGTAGCTCGTAACTTATAATATTCCCCCAGCAGGAATTGTATGTAATCATATAATTTATATCTTTGCGAGCAAATAAACATCAACCCCTTACAAGGTTCAAATAATGAAACAGACTATTCTCACTATTTTCTTTGCAATCATAGCATTGGGAGCAAGCGCCCAATCCCCTATCTCCTTCCAGGTAAAAGCCGGAGTCGGTACCTCCAACTTCTATGGAGAAAATGTAGAAAGTGATACACGCATCGCCTACAAAGTAGGTATTGGTATGAACTATGAAGTCAACCGTACATGGGTATTCCAGCCCTCACTGAACTTTGTATCGATAGGTGCCCGTGAAGACATAGAGTCTGTAGGTAAAGCAAACATGAATGAGATGTACATTCAACTGCCTGTGATGATGGCCGCCCGCCTCAACCTCAGTAAAGATTACAGTGCCTCACTGAGTGCCGGTCCGTACATCGCTTATGGCGTAGGCGGCAAAACGTCGGGCGAAATACAACAATACGATTATAGCAGTAGCCACCATGGAGGAAATTATAAATTCCGTTTAGATACTTTCGGCAACATGATAGACGACAATATGGGTAACAAACGCTTTGATGCCGGACTCATGTTCGCCCTTAACTTTGAGTATCACAAATTCATTTTCGGAGCGGAGCTCCAATTGGGGATGATTAAAGTAAACGACCAGTTGGATAATCTGTTACAGAACTCCGGCGTTGAAAAATTCTCTCCCAAAAACCTCTCTTCTTTTTTTACTGTGGGATATAGGTTCTAATTTCCGGAAGGCTGCATTTGCTCTACCTGTTTCCGCTTCATTTCATTCAGTACACTGCCTGTCAGTGGAATGGCGAGCAAGAAAGTAAGAAGGTCTGCGGCGGCTTGGCACATCTCCACTCCCTGCAAACCCAGATAGTAAGGCAAAATAAAAATCAACGGAATAAAAAATAGTCCCTGACGGGCAGACGAAAGAATGGTAGCCTTGACAGGCTTACGGATGGTTTGCAACATCATGTTGCTGACCACAATCCAGGCCCCCAGAGGGAAAGTAATAAACTGCCAGCGCAATGCAGCAGCCCCCACCGCAATCACATCGGGGTCTCCCTTACGGAATACGGAAACAATCTCTTCGGCAAACCCCATACCTGCCACCGCACACACCAGTAAGAATACAGAACCTACCTTCACGCAAAACCAGAAGCCCTGGCGTACGCGTCCATAAAGTCCCGCCCCATAATTGAAACCGCACACTGGCTGGAAACCTTGCCCGAAGCCTATCAGGAAAGCATTGATGAACATGGCAATGCGAGTGACAATAGACATACCCGCAATGGCAGCATCTCCATAAGTTCCGGCAGCCACATTCAGCAAGATAGTTGCCACACTTGCCAACCCCTGGCGAGCAAGCGAAGGTGTGCCTCCGCCGATAATCTCTTTTATAAAAGCCAGTGAGGGCGTGAAATTCTTGAAACGGATACGGATATTTCCTCCCTTGCTGCCCATATACAGCAGCAGAGAGAAACTGCAGATCTGACTGATGACCGTAGCCAATGCAGCACCCGATATCCCCATATCGAAGACAAAAATCAGAATAGGGTCCAATATCACATTAATCACCGCACCCGATACGATTCCTACCATCGCATACGCCGCATTTCCCTGGAAACGGATTTGATTGTTCATCACAAGAGAAGCAGTCATAAACGGAGCGCCCAGCAGGATAATGCCCAGATACTTCTCCGTATAAGGTAATATGGTAGGCGTAGACCCTAATGCCAACGAGAGCGGAGTAAGAAATATCAGTCCGGTTACCGCCAGGACGATTCCCATAAACAATGCCCAGAAGAAGCCTGTTGCCGCCATCTTTTCGGCATTCTCAGTCTCCTGCGCACCCAGCTTCCGCGAAATGTAGTTTCCCGAACCATGTCCGAAGAAGAACCCCACCGCCTGAATGATGGACATGACAGAGAACACAATCCCTACAGCCGCCGTGGACTGGGTATTGATTTTCCCCACAAAGTACGTGTCCGCCATGTTATAGAACGACGTAACCAACATACTGATAATCGTGGGCACCGCCAACGATACTATCAGACGGGGCACCGGGGCTGTGGTCAGATAGACATAATTATCTTTTGCCGAATGTCTCATAGAATTTTCACAATCTCTGCAAGCAGTTCATCGATGGTCCGCATGGTAATAGCTTCCCCGTCTGCCGGATGAAGCACAAAGGTGCCGTTACCTTTCAAATCTCCTGTTTCTATATAAACGTCCGACTTGACGTTTCGGTTTGCCAGAATACCATTTCTTTGCAGGGCTTTCCGCACCATGGCATATTTCTGCCCATGTCCGATGAGCCGAACTTGGGAAGTATATTCATTATTCACACGAAACAATCCCGTCTCCAGATCGAATACAATGCCCTTACGGGCAAAAAAGCAACTGAGGCTTCCGTTCAGCGAAAGGTCTTCGGGGGTGCCGATGGTAACCCCGTTCACCTTGTCCATCAGCCAGATTTTATCGGCAATCTGCAAGGCAAGTTCCAGGTCGTGAGTAGAAAGAAAGATGGTCTTATCCGTCTGACGGCTCAGCAGATGAAGCAACTGCATCATCTCCACCTTGCTTGGAAAATCGAGAAAAGCGGTCGGCTCATCCAGATAAATAACCGGGGTTTCCTGAGCAAGAGCTTTGGCAATCATCACTTTTTGCCGTTCACCGTCGCTCAGCGTATGCACCATGCGGTGGGTCAAATGAGAAATTCCGACCAATTCGATGGCATGATCCACCACTGCCTTGTCTTCTTTGGAAAGTGTTCCCCAAAAACCAGTATACGGACTGCGCCCCAAGCCGACAAGCTCTACCACAGACATATTGCGGATATCGCACTTTTCGGTCAGAACCACGCTGATTACTTTTGATAGCTGCTTGTCCGTATAAGAACTGATATCTTTTCCCTCAATACAAATTTCACCGGATAGCCTCGGCTGAAAAGCGGAAAGGGTGCGCAGCAATGTAGATTTCCCTACGCCATTTGCACCCAGCAGGCAAGTCAGTTCTCCGCTGTTGATGCCAGCACAAATGTCCCTTGCCACGACTTTCACATCTCCTTTACCGGGATAGCCGATACACAAATTCTCAATATGTATAGTCTCTTGTTTCAAAACCTTTCTATTTTCAACATTCAAACTACTCTTCCAGCTCTCCTTTTCGCTTTCTGAAAAGCACGGATGCCACCACCGGAGCACCTACCAACGCCGTCACCGAATTCACAGGCAAAGCTCCCTCAAGTCCCGGCATACGGGCGATAAGGTTACAAATCAATGCCAGTGAAGCCCCCACCAGCAATGTGGAAGGCATCAATATCCGATGGTCGGATGTATGGAAAATTGCTCGGCAAAGATGGGGAACAGCCAGACCGATAAACATAATCGGACCGCAATATGCCGTCACAATCGCTACCAGTACACCTGAACAGGATATCACCAACAGACGTGCCCGCTTAATGTTCAGCCCCAAGTTCCGTGCATACCCATCGCCCAGCAGCAACAGATTCATCGTCTTTATCAGCAAAAACGAGAGTGGTAGCAAGACCGCCATGATACAGACAAACAGTATCATCTGGTCACCCGACACACGGGCAAAGCTACCCAGTCCCCAAATGACGTATGCGCGAATATCTTCCTCCACACTGAAATATTTCAATACGCCGATAATGGCACTTGCCACATAACCAATCATCACACCGATAATCAGCAGCGTCACATTTCCCTTTACTTTCTGTGAAACGTATACGATAAGCGCCATCACGGACAGTGCCCCGATAATCGCCGCAATGGACAACGCCACTTCTCCCATATATCCGAGCTTACTCAATGCCACACCGCCCATCGCTCCCGATAGCAATACCACACAGGCTACTCCCAGACTGGCACCCGAACTGATACCCAATACTGACGGTCCTGCCAGCGGATTCCGGAAAACCGTTTGCATCTGCAAACCACTCACCGATAGCCCTGCTCCCGCCACCAATGCCGTCAATGCCTGCGGCACACGGGATTTCCAAATAATATTCTGCCAGATAATGGACTCATCCGTACTCCCCCAAAGAATGTTCCAGACGGAACGTAACGGGATATGGACCGACCCTAACAACAAGTTCAACAGGAAGAACAGAAAGATGGATGCCAGTATTACCAGCATCAAGAGCAGCGTCGGTCTTTTCATTGCAAACGTGCGTAGTATTTAGGTTGGTAATCGGGCAATAAATCGGGATGGAAAGCGTGAATCAAATCTTCCAGTACTACTTCCGGCTCCATCGGCATACTTTCGTAGAAAGGTTGTTCGCGCATATTGCAATAAATGACACCCTTGTCACGGAATGCACGGAAATCAGCATAACGCGGATCAAGGGATTTCAAGGCGCCATAAGAAAAAGTACCGTCGTAACTGTTCACGATGCGCCAGTAATCGGCATTTTCCGCCTGGCTGTATACAGTTTCAAAATCCAGTGTAACGCCACCGGAACGGGGATCGTCCTTCAAAAAATAGTCAGCTCCCGCATCGCGGAACAACTGTGCCAGGAAGCTCTTCCCTCCTACCGCATACCAGTTACCGCCACGTATTTCACCACTAAACACCACCGGACGTTTTTTCACATCGGCAGCCAGTTGTTTCAGGTCATTGTAATGCTTCTCGATAGCTGCAAATTTCTCGTTCGCCTCTTTCTCCTGCCCGATAAACAGTCCGATGAACTTAATCCACTCAGCTTGACCCAACGGAGTCATTTCCTTATATCCCAGATGAGGAACCAACGGAATGCCTATCTCACGCATCGTATCATATCCGCCACGCTTGAAGGGAGAAATAAAGATGACATCGGGATTGACACTCATGATTATCTCATTATCGAAATTTCCTTCGATACCGATTTTAGCAGTCTTACCCGACTTCAAACGCTCATTCATTTCTTTATTAAAGAGATGACGGGTGCTGGTTATACCGACCACCTTATCACAAGCCTCCAGTTTGATGAAATTGGATAGCTGAAGCGAAGTCATGCAAATGGCACTGCGCACAGGTGTTTCAATCACTGTATAATCGGAAGGAATGTTCTCAGCTTTCAGTCCCCGGGGCACCAGGGCATAATGAAAAGTGCTATTGTTTTCATTTTGCGGGTCGCGAAGATTCACCAAACGAACATGGTTAGGAAGATACTTCACCTCGAATCCTTCCGCATAAACCGGATATATTGAATCCGTAGTCGAAACAGAAGCTACAGTAGCCTGTATATCAGTAGAATTTTGTTTATTTTTCGGGCCACAAGCCACACATAAGACACTAAGAAAAGCGGCAGTTATTGCAGTAGTTCGTTTCATCACTATAAAGGTGTATAGAATTCGGGCACAATATTCGTCATTTTTAGGGAGATACGCAAATACCCGTCCAATAATTTAACCGAATTTGTGCCCGAACACCTATTATATAAGTATGTCTAAAAATTCATCAGGTCATTCAGCGCTTCGCTCATGCTGGGATGTGTAAAGATGTAATCCCGCAGGAATGTATATTCTTGTCCTGTTTTCATTACAATTGATACAATGTTGATTATTTCACTCGTTTCCGGACCGAACAGGGTGCAACCCACTATTTTATTGGTATGGGCATCTACCACCACCTTGAATAGTCCGTCCGTCTCACCCAACGTTCGTGCACGCGGAATAGCACCGACAGGCAAGGTATTTACTTTAATATCCAATCCTTTCTTACGTGCTTCCGCTTCGCTCAGTCCGATACGTGCCAAAGGAGGGTCGATAAATACTGAATAGCTGACAGGGTCACGATCATCCGTGCGGCGTTCTCCGGCACCGAACAAATCTTCACGGATAATGCGGTAATCATCCAGAGAAATATAAGTGAACTGTAAGCCGCCTTTCACATCACCGATAGCACGGATATGGGGATTCGTAGTCCGCAACCATTTATCCACGATAATGGCTCCACGCTCATCCACCTTCACTCCTGCCACATCCAGATTTAAACCCGAAGTATTCGGACGACGACCTGTTGCCAGTAAAATGGCATCTCCTTCTAAATGGTGAATCTCGTTCGTCGCAACATCCTGATAAATCACCGTTGAACCGTCTACCGACTGCACACGTGCATTCAGATGAAAAACAATGCCTTTCTTCTCCAATACCGACTTTACACTGTCTGCAATGTCCCTGTCTTCACGGCCTATCAGTTCCGGATAGCCTTCAAGCACCGTCACCTTTGAACCGAAAGAAGCATACATGGAAGCAAATTCCAGTCCGATATACCCTCCGCCTACAATTACCAATTGTTCAGGAAGTTCTTCCAGTTCCATAATGGAAGTACTGGTGTATACACGAGGATTATCCTTTATTCCTTCGATGGGAGGTATGATGGTTTCCGCTCCGGTATTTATAAATATTTGCGGTGCCTGCAATTCTATCACTTCTTCCGTCGTCCTGACTTCTACCACATCGGGGCCTGTAAATGCACCTACACCCGTATAAACCGTTATATTGGGATTGTCGGCCAGATTATGATAGTTCTTGTTCCGCAGAAAAGAAGTAACCTCTTCCTTACGACCGATGGCCTGACGGTAATATTCCTTCTTTTCTTCCCACGCAGCCTTTACCGGAGTTTCCTTGGCCAGATGCACCAGCGTCTTTGTAGGAATACAGCCGATGTTGATACAAGTGCCTCCGTACATACGGTTTGAACGTTCCACTACTGCAACCGTCTTCTGGCGTTTTGCAAATTCGGCAGCCAGGGTCTTTCCTCCCTTCCCGAAGCCGATAATAATAGCATCATACTTTTTCATATCTCTATTTCTTTAATTGTTTCAGTACGCTTTTCGCACTGTCTGCTAATATAACAATTGCACCCGCCAAAATGGCTGTATCTTTTATAACTAATCTTCCAGCACCGGTCAATAACGGGAAACCGGACTCGCCACTGCCCAAATCAGGCACCCATACTTCGGGCGTGGTGACAAGGAAAGACAGCGTGCCGATAGTCATAATAATTGCAAGTCCTGCTCCTACCAAACCGACTTTCGGCCAGAAAATGCCCAGAAAAGTAAGAACACCAATGGTCATGATGAGAATGCCCAGCCCATGAGAAAAGCCATACGTATTGTTTTCCTTATGCCACTCATGCTTCACGGCATCAAATTCACCTTCTTTCAGTTTGTATTCCTTATATTCAGGAGCACTATGCGTATAGAAGAAGCTCATAAAAGGGCTGTTTGCCACAAAAGGCACGATACCTTCGGCTTCATAATTCCAGAACTTCAATCCGCCTATCCAAACGAAAATAACCAGAATTGCCACACGGATAAGATTGACACCCAACTTCTGAGTTGACGCAGCCAAAGTAAGGGCCGCCACGAACATTGATTGTAATTTTGTTTTCATACGATTATTGCATTAATTAATTGTTTTGTTTTTCTGATGCAAAAATCGGGGTTTATGTCGGGGTGTGAAATGGCAATTCTGCCGTATCAGTTGGCAATATTTCCCGTTGTGTTCGATTTACGGAAATCCGACACACTTTCGCCCGTCATTTTCTTGAAAAAGCGGCTGAATGTGGACAAATCTTCGAAGCCAAGAAGTTCACTGATTTCCTTGGCGCTTTTGGAAGTGTAGAGCAGTAAACGTTTGGCTTCCGCTTCCACCCGTTCGTGAATGATGCGCAAAGGGGAAGGGACTCCGCAGGAAGAAAACAGATTGGAAAGTGTCTTGGGAGAACGGAATAAAAGGTCGGCATAATCCTGCACTTGTTTCTTTTCACGGAAATTCTGGTCAACTAATATATAGAAGCGGCGGACGATATCGAAAGCTTTCTCCTGTTCCGGAGTAACGCCGCACTTCTCACGGGCAATGCGGGTACAGGTGATGATGAAACGTTTAAGGATGATGCGCAGCATTTCTTCTTGCAGATTATCGCAAACGGCAGATTCCTGACGGAAGATACGGACAATATCATTCAGATTGGCAGCCTGCTCCTGAGAGAGCTTTAATCGCATCACTTGGGAGGAACCGTGAAAAAGGAAACCATTGCACGATACTTCGTCATCATGTCCGAAGATGCAGTAGAAATTACTATTGAACAGAAAAGTGAGGTATTCACCTTCCACCGATTTTATTTCGATATGATGCAGGGGTGTAAGACAGGCGATTTCGTCTTGTTCCAGCCGCATCGGGATATGGTCTATTTCAACAGTCAGAGCACCCTTCCTCACCCAAAGAAATTTATATAAGGTAGTATCTTGTTGCAGTGATTTATTTTCGTGAAAGCAAGAAGTCATTGCCAAGTTCCCGTTCAGGGGAGTATTTAATTGATAATCCATCATATAATTAAGAGTTAGTGTTCTTTGTCGCACATTGAAGTACAAAAATACATCATTTCGCAGGGAATGCAAGGAAAAAGGGATGATTTATTCAAGCACCTTCTCTTATCTATTCAAATACAATCATTATTACAATAATATTTCAAATTACTTTCGTACCTTTGCAGCGTTACTTCTTAAAAATGAATAAGTAACAATCAATAATCATTTAAATAATAAAAACATGAAAAAAATTACATTTATTCTTGTGGTCCTCATGGCTACAGTATTTTCTGCATGCAGCAGTGATGAAGACAACGATTCAAACTCTTTAGACGGAACTACCTGGGTTGCTGATGATGAAGACGAAATACGCACATTAAAATTCCAAAAAACAACATTCACCTATATTTTTCAACATGATACTAATGGAGATGGAGTTATAAATGCAGCAGATGGGAAAGATGAATCCACAGGTACTTACTCTTTAGACGGTAATAAAATAACCATCAAAGAAAACCAAAATACAAGTCAGGGCACAATCTCCGGAGACAAGATGGTCCTCAGTGCCAATGGTGATTCTGTAACTTACTATAAGAAATAGATTACATCACTAACAAACATGTCCACCCCCGTCATATTCGTATCCCTCGGCCCCGGAGAACCGGAACTTATCACCCTGAAAGGCTTGAAAGCCCTGCAAAATGCCGATTGCATCTTCTGTCCCGAAACTCACACAACAAACGGACGTACCTTATCACGTGCTGCCGATATACTGCACGCACTGGATATTCCGGATACACTTCTCTCCCGTTTCGCATTGCCCATGAGTAAGAACCGGGAACAGGCATTGACTGCTTATAATAAAGTGTATGCCGCATCTGCACAGCTTTATAAAAAGAATAAAAAAGTCTGTATCGTTGCCGAAGGAGATGCCGGCCTCTACTCTTCCGTTCATTATATCTTTGATAGGCTGCAAGCCGACGGCATCCCCGTGCAGCATATTGCCGGTATCCCTGCTTTTATTGCAGCAGGTGCTTGTGCTGGACTTCACATAGCCAGTCAGGAAGAACGGCTGACTGTCATTCCCGGCATCATAACCACTGAAGAGATTGAGAAGTATATGCAGGAAAAAACCACCATTGTTATCATGAAACTCTCTCAATGCACCAATGAAGTTCACCATTGCATTCATCTGCATCCTGAGTATGCTTACCATTATTTTGAAAACGTAGGGACCGAAAATGAAATATATTTAAATGATGTCCCGCTGATTGATGAGCGTACCTTCCCCTATTTTTCAATACTCATCATTCGCCGACAAGAAAACATACATAAAGAATAAAAGGAGTTTTTGTTCTGTTTCTCTTCCTCCTTATTACCCGAACCGTACCAAAGCCGTATCAGCTCCGTATTAGCTCCGTATCTATACGTTTAGACCAGATACGGCTTTGATACGGACCAGACACGGAGCGGGTACGGTGCAGCCCCGGGTATTGGTCTAAATTTCCGATTTAATACTATTTCGCACATAATAAACACAAATTTTCCGAAAATGCACTACCTTTGTCCCCATTGTAAACTTAAAAAGAGAAATAGACATGAAAAAACTTGCATTGTATATGTTTATGCTCGTTCTGAGCATTGGTTACGTTTCAGCACAGGGGAAAGCTGATATTAAGTTTGATAAGACTTCACACGACTTCGGTACGTTTTCTGAAAACGATCCGGTTGTAAGTTGTGTATTCACATTCACCAACGTGGGCGATGCTCCATTGGTAATCCATCAAGCCGTAGCTTCCTGTGGATGTACAGTTCCCGAATATACCCAGGAACCCGTATTGCCAGGTAAAACCGGAACCGTTAAGATTACCTACAACGGCACAGGTAAATATCCGGGACACTTCAAAAAGTCCATCACCTTGCGTACAAATGCTAAAACTGAAATGATGAGACTCTTTGTAGAAGGAGATATGACACCGAAAGATGCGAAATAAGCATCTTTATATATAAGAATAAAGGAGAATTTTTCAATTCTCCTTTTTTTTTGCTTTCTTTGAAGCTGATTTGGATAAAATAATCAATTAATGGACGACATAATAACTATAAAACATAAAAGCAATTAAGAAACTATGAAACAAGAAGAAGAGAAATTGACCGGTCTGCCGGAAAATGCATTCCGTGAACTGAAACCGGGCGAGGTCTACAACCCGTTGATGAGCCCTGACAAGAAGTACCCGGAAGTTAACCTTTGGTCTGTATTATGGGGTATCGCTATGGCTATCCTCTTTTCGGCTGCGGCAGCCTATCTGGGGTTGAAAGTAGGACAAGTGTTCGAAGCAGCCATTCCTATTGCAATTATTGCCGTGGGTGTATCAGGCGCAGCCAAACGTAAGAATGCGTTAGGCGAAAATGTCATTATCCAATCCATCGGCGCCAGCTCCGGCGTTATCGTGGCAGGTGCCATCTTTACCCTGCCCGCCTTATATATTCTACAAGAAACTTATCCGGAAGAAATCACAGTAACTTTCACTCAGGTATTCATCAGCTCTCTGTTGGGAGGTGTGTTGGGTATTCTCTTCCTTATTCCGTTCCGTAAATATTTTGTAAGCGATATGCATGGCAAATATCCTTTCCCCGAGGCAACAGCTACCACACAGGTACTTGTATCGGGCGAGAAAGGCGGAAGCCAGGCCAAACCGTTGCTGTTGGCAGGTATTATCGGAGGTCTGTATGACTTCATCGTTGCCACATTCGGCTGGTGGAACGAAAATTTCACCACACGCGTATGCGGCTTTGGTGAGATGCTGGCTGATAAAGCAAAACTGGTATTCAAAGTGAATACAGGTGCGGCCGTACTCGGTTTGGGATATATTGTAGGTCTGAAATATGCCTCTATCATCTGTGCCGGCTCACTGGCTGTATGGTGGATTATCATTCCGGGAATGTCCATGATCTGGGGCGATAGCGTGCTGAACCAGTGGAACCCGTCAATTGTGGCTACCGTAGGCAGCATGGCTCCCGAAGAAATTTTTAATTATTATGCCAAGAGCATCGGTATCGGAGGTATCGCTATGGCAGGTATCATCGGTATCATCAAGTCGTGGGGCATCATCAAGAGTGCCGTAGGACTGGCAGCTAAAGAGATGGGTGGAAAATCCAATGTAGAAGCTAGCATGAAGCGTACTCAGCGCGATATTTCTATGAAGATTATTGCTATCGGTTCTATTATAACACTGTTGCTGGTATTCTTATTCTTCTACTTTGATGTAATGCAAGGCAGTTTGCTGCATACTGTGGTAGCTATTCTATTGGTAGCAGGTATCGCTTTCCTGTTTACGACTGTGGCTGCCAATGCTATTGCAATCGTAGGTACGAACCCGGTTTCCGGCATGACGCTGATGACATTGATTCTGGCATCGGTAGTGATGGTATCTGTCGGTTTGAAAGGCCCTGAGGGAATGGTAGCCGCATTAGTAATGGGTGGTGTTGTGTGTACGGCACTGTCTATGGCAGGTGGTTTCATTACCGATTTGAAGATCGGTTACTGGCTAGGTAGTACACCCGCCAAGCAGGAAGCCTGGAAGTTCCTCGGAACAATTGTTTCAGCTGCAACCGTAGGTGGTGTAATGATTATCCTGAATAAGACATACGGATTTACCAGCGGACAACTGGCTGCTCCGCAAGCTAACGCAATGGCAGCAGTTATCGAACCGTTAATGAATGGTGTGGGTGCTCCCTGGTTGCTTTACGGCATTGGTGCAGTGCTTGCTATTGTACTGAATGCATTCAAGATTCCTGCATTGGCATTTGCATTGGGTATGTTTATTCCGTTACAACTGAACATTCCTCTCGTTGTGGGTGGCGCTGTGAACTGGTACGTAACAAGCCGCAGCAAGGATGCCGCTCTCAATGCAGAACGCGGTGAAAAAGGTACATTGCTGGCTTCCGGTTTCATTGCCGGCGGTGCCCTGATGGGAGTAGTCAGTGCAGCAATGCGTTTCGGCGGCATCAATCTGGTGAATGACGCCTGGGTAAACAATACCTGGTCCGAAGTATTGGCATTGGGTGCTTATGCACTGCTGATTATCTACTTCATCAAAGCTTCGATGAAAACAAAATAAGAAATATAATATGAAAGTAATCCTATTTTTTACAGCATTGTTTATGTCAACTCTGCTATCTGCTCAGAAGCCCGTTGAGATACCCTTGTGGCCTAACGGGGCTCCTAATACAAACGGACTGACAGGCGACCAGGAAGATTTGAATGGTGGCCGTGTGGCCAACGTTGTCAATCCTACAATCACGGTCTATCGCCCCGCAAATCCCAATGGCATGACTATCCTCATGTGCCCGGGCGGTGGATATGCCCGCCTGGCCATGAACCATGAAGGCCATGATATGGCTTCCTGGTTCAACACACAGGGGATCACTTATGTGGTTCTGAAATACCGTATGCCAAATGGTCATCGTGAAGTTCCTCTCTCTGATGCGGAACAAGCAATTCGCATTATCCGCCAGCATGCCCAGGAATGGGGTATCAATCCGAAACGTGTAGGCGTTATGGGAGCATCGGCAGGCGGACATCTGGCAGCGTCACTTTCCACACTATACGGTAGCGATGAAACGCGTCCGGATTTCCAAATTCTGCTTTATCCTGTTATTTCTATGGTACCGGGTATCACTCACGGAGGTTCCCGCCAGAATCTTCTCGGTAATAATCCGACAAAGGAACTGGAAGCAGACTATTCACTGGAACGCCGTGTATCTCCCCGCTCTCCGCAAGCTTTCATTGTGCTTTCTGCGGATGATGGAGCCGTACCTCCTATGAATAGCATCGGCTACTTCCTTGCCCTCAACCAACAGAAGGTTCCCGTCTCCATGCACATCTATCCCATCGGCGGACATGGCTGGGGATTCCGTGACAACTTCACATACAAACGCCAGTGGACGGAAGAACTGGAAAAGTGGTTGCGTGACGGATTGAAATTTGAGAAGAAATAAAAATCATTATAGCTCATGAAAAGACTGACTCTTATCACCTGCCTCGCATTGCTCCCCCTCGCCCTTCCGGCACAGGAGGACCGCTACGACCAGTTGACCAATCCGAAGTTGACCCACATCAACAAAATGGCTCCCCGAAGCACATTTACTTCTTATGTAAGTGAAGAAGATGCCATTGTCAATGACCGGACAAACGGCACATATCGCCTTTCCCTCAACGGGAAATGGAAGTTCAATTATGTGGAGAACTTCGCCGACCGTCCCACCGACTTTATGAACGCACGTACTGACGTGAATCGTTGGCCCGATATCAACGTACCGGGCAACTGGGAATTGCAGGGTTTCGGTACACCTATCTACGTCAATCAACCCTATGAATTTTGCTCCAAAGGTTACGAACCCTATTGGGACAAACCGAATCCGCCTTATGTCCCCAAGGACTGGAATCCTACCGGAACCTATCGTCGTGAATTTATCATAGGGAACGATTGGGACGGAAAAGAGATTTTCCTCAGTGCCGACGGTGTGCGGGGTGCTGCCTTCTACTACATCAACGGCAAATTTGTAGGCATGAGCAAAGATGCTAAAACTCCTGCCCGATTCAATGTGACCGGCATGGCAAAAAGAGGCAAGAATATCATTGCCATTCAAGTGCACCGTTTCTCGGATGCCAATTATTTGGAATGTCAAGACTTCTGGCGCATCAGCGGTATCGAGCGTGATATTTATATATACGCCACTCCAAAGATTCACATTGCCGACTTCAAAGTGGAAACTCCACTGGATCCTTATTACAAAGACGGTATCCTGAAACTGAAAGTAAAGCTTACGAATGAAAGCGATATCAAATCTCCGTATGTGGTATCCTACCGGCTGTTAGACAATGAAGACCAGCAAGTCACCCAATCCTCCACCCGCGTGGAAGGAGACCAAACCGAAGTGGAATTTACCAAGAAAACCCTCCGTGGTGTAAAACAATGGACTGCAGAAACTCCGAATCTCTATACACTTGTCATCAGCCTGAAACGTACGAATGGTGAAGTGATAGAAGCTACCAGTTGCAAAGTGGGCTTCCGCACGATAGAGATTAAGGATAAGCAATTGCTCGTAAATGGTGTGCCCATCCTTGTGAAAGGTGTGAATGTTCATGAGCATAATGAATACACCGGACATTACGTTCCGGAAGAACTTATGCTGAAAGACTTTGAGCTCTGGAAAAAGTATAATGTGAACACAGTACGCACTTGTCACTATCCACAACAAGAACGTTTCTACGAACTTTGTGACCAATATGGTATCTACGTTATCGATGAAGCCAATATCGAAAGCCATGGCATGGGTTATAACCTGAACGTAGGCGGTACCTTGGGTAACAATCCATTATTTATGAATGCCCACCTCGACCGTACCATGAATATGTACGAGCGAGATAAGAATCATCCGTCCGTCATCATCTGGTCATTGGGTAACGAAGCCGGAAACGGACTGAATTTCTATGTAACTTACAATACATTGAAGATGCTCGACAGCCGTCCTATCCAGTACGAACGCGCCGGATTAGAGTGGAATACAGATATCTATTGCCCTATGTATACTTCTCCTCAAAATATTGAAAAGTATGCGCAAAATAAGGAAATGACGCGTCCACTCATCTTGTGCGAATATGCCCATGCCATGGGCAACAGTCTTGGCAACTTTCAGGATTACTGGGATATCATTGAAAAGTATCCTATACTGCAAGGTGGTTGCATCTGGGACTGGGTAGACCAGGGATTTGCTGCTAAAACCAGCGACGGGCGTAAGTATTGGAACTATGGCGGTGATTATGGCGACAATGGCACTCCTTCCGACGGTAACTTCTGCATCAACGGTATAGTTTATCCCGACCGCAGCATCAAACCGCAGACAATTGAAATGGGTAAAGTTTACCAGAACATCAAGTTCATTAAATTCGACCCGCAAACCTGCACTGTACAAGTTCGCAATGATTTCTCCTTTACCGACCTGAATAAATACGATTTCCATTACATCGTACGCGACCATGGAAAAGAGATTTATAAAGGTAATATGGATAACATCAATGCAGCCCCGGGTAAGACAGCAACCAGCGGATTCCTACAAGGTATTCCTAAAGATAAGAATACTGTGGGAGATGTACGCATCGAATTCTATGCCACTATACGCCAGGCAGAACCCTTCTTGCCGGTGGGCACAGTGATTGCCCGCGAACAGACTTATATTCATCCGTTCTTCAAGAAAGAAGTTGTGCATCAGGAGCCTGCTAAGATGGAAGAAGTACTTTCACAGGTCGTTTTCAGCGGCGACGAATTCAAAGCAGCATTTGATAAGCAAAGCGGTCTGTTAGTGTCTTACATCTACAAGAAGCAGGAATATATTCACGACGGACAAGGTCCGCGTCCTTTCTTCTGGCGTGCACCTACTGATAACGATTACGGAGCAAAACTTCCTACTCGTCTGAAAGCATGGAGAGAGGCCAGTTATCAGACACTCCAAGCAGAATCATTCAATGTATCCAAAGAAGGTGACAATTCCATTGTAAAAGTAGCCTATCGTTTCCCGCAGACGGATGCACGCTGGGAGATTACTTATAAGATATTTGCCAATGGTATCATCAAAGTGAACAACCACTTTGTAGCCGAAGGAAAAGAAACCCCGATGATTCCACGTGTTGGTTTGCGTATGCAGTTGTCAGAAACATTGACCAACCTCACTTATTACGGTCGTGGACCGGAAGAGAATTATCGCGACCGTCGTACCTCCCAGTTTATCGGAGAGTACACCATTCCAATCAAAGATATGTATGAGCCGTATGTTCGTCCGCAAGAGAACGAGCACCGCACAGATATCTATTGGTGTGCCCTCACCAATAAGCAGAAAGGCGGTTTACTTTTCATTGCCGACCGTACATTCGAGTTGAATGCTTCCAACTATCCGCTCGGAACTTTGGATAGTGGTGAAACGATTGATAATGGCGCTCCACGCACAGAGAAAACCAACCATCGCCATCTTACCGATCCGCAACTGGAAAAGCTGGTAGATATGTTTATTGACTATCGCATGATGGGCGTTGGCGGTGACAACAGTTGGGGAGCTATGCCACACGAACCCTATCTGATTCGTCCCGGCGTAGAGAATGCCATCGAATATGGTTTCTCCATCGTACCGTTTGACAAGAAGACAGATTACAAAAATTTAATCTATCAATATTGAATTTAATCTGTCCAATTTAAGGATTTATGAAAAGGATGTCGTACTTTTGCGACATCCTTTTTTATTTATATTAAAAACGAAAGAACAATGAAAACAATGATTACACTCCTGTTCAGTGCACTTTGTGCGGTCACTGTCAATGCCCAAACAAATGACAATGAGAATGTCATGCTGAACAATGGAATAAAATTTCTGGATATTCCTTACGTAGCGCATACGTTGGAAGTAACTGATGGTGAAGAAGAACTTATCATCAATTGTGATGAGGTGGACTGCACCACTTTTGTAGAATATGCTCTTGCCATGGCCCTCTCTCCTACTGAAGACGGTCAGGTAGCCGAAGGTGACTTTGCTGATAAACTTCAGATGATCCGCTATCGTGACGGAAAGATAGACGGTTATACTTCCCGCTTACATTACATTGCGGACTGGGTAAACAACGGCGTTCGTAACGGTTTCCTGGAAGATTTAACCCCAACTTACAGTCCGCACACACAGAAGGTTGCTCTTTCTTATATGTCTTCTCATCCCGAACTGTACAAACAGTTGAGCAATTCTCCACAGAATGTAGCCAAGATGAAAGAGATTGAAAAATCATTGAATGGACAAGAGTTCCATTACATCCCAAAAGATAAGTTGCCGTTTAATGGCCTGCCTTGGATTAAGAATGGTGATATTATTGCTATTACTACAAATACTCCGGGACTGGATGTAGCTCATATGGGTATTGCTTTCTATGTGGATGGCAAGCTGAGTTTGCTGCATGCTTCTTCTAAGGAAAAGAAAGTGGTTGTTTCTAAAGTGGCTTTAGGACAGATGTTACAGAACAATCCGAGTTGGACAGGAATCCGGGTGCTGAGGATGAAGAAATAAGATATCCAATATAGTATTATAAAAAGGCGATGGAGAGTAAAAAAAGTCAAAGGAGTTTCCTCTTGGGGAAGAGGAAACTCCTTCAGCTCAACTCTACATTACGCGTCACATCTTCACGCCCACCTTTCCCAGCACCACTCGCACTCCTCTTGCCACAATGAAGCAACACGGAATGCCCACCACACAAACCAATGCCAACCGCATCAATGGAGAAACCGGCAAAAGTTCCATTACGAATATGCAACCGACCACAATAACAGGATGAATAAAATAAGCAGCATAGCTATCAGTTGATAATCTCTGAACCAAAGGAGTCGGTTTATTCCAATGGGCTTTCCCATACGCTAACAGAAAATAGCATATACCCACGCACATGACCGGCTCCCAAAGAGCATAGAACAAAGCCTGCAAATTCCAACCACCGGAAAACATATCCATCTTCTCTGAGAAATTGCTCATTACACATAACAAAGAAGGAATTCCGACAATAATAGCTATCAGAAACCAGGGAAGTGCATTCTTCACGCAGATTTTATCCAACCAATGATTGCGATGTGCTATAATCCCCAGCAAATACATACTTACATATAAGGGGAAAAAGCCCAGTTGCAACCCCAACACCTCACTTCCTACAGGAACATAAAGCCGGATGAAAAATGCAGATACACCGGTTATCACCATAAATATAAGAATACCTGTCACCGTAGGGCGTTTCCAATTCAACGTTAATCGCTTTGCACTGAAATGACGGTAGACAGCATAACTCAGTTCAAAAATCAACAGCGTAAATACAAACCACATGGGTCCAAAACCCGGTCGTCCCCATCCGCCGTATATCCAATACTCTAAAAGAGGATCAATCAGAAAACTATAAATCAAAAGAGGAATGCCCAAACGGTTAATACGGTCGTATATAAAAGATTTCATTCCTTTACGGTCGAAAGAAAAGGGCATCAGGTAGGCAGAAATGAAGAAGAAAAGACTCATGAAGTAAGACTGGTCAATAGCCATAGATGCTGAAAGCAATCCTTGAGTCAGTCCGGTAGTTGTTTCCTGCGAGATGTAATACCAGCCGCCGGAAGCACCGAAAGCAATGGCGGAATGATGATAAAACACCAGCATAGTCAAGAAAACGCGCAGTAAATCGAGATAATAAAAACGTATCCGGCTCATAATATGTATTTAATTTATGGTTAATAAAATAGGCTTGGAGATGTCTGAGAACACCTCCAAGCCCCCCCAGAAAAACTTAATAACAACTTGTTACCCTCGCATCAGCAATTCCGGGAATGTAAATCCTTGCATCGTATAGCAGATAAAGAAAACCGTAGCACTGACAATCCAAAGGATAAGCAATGTCCACTTCAAGCCGGAAGCCATTGGCTGCCAATTGAACACCGGACGGAAGATTGCGAAAACAATACTTACCAAAGGAATACCTACCACGAGGATACCTGCAATATACATCACTATGGCCGACAAAGGAGACGTAGGCAACATAAAGTCAACAGTAGGGAACCAGGACATCAATGCTGCACCACCACCAATGGCAACTGCAATAGCTGCAAAGAGTAAAGCTACAAACACCACACCAAATACAAACAGCACCGGACTACAAATAATGGCGAAGATAACCAGACACACTTTCAAGAAGAAACCTGCCACCATTACAAACGCATCTCCTACCTTTTGCAGAAATGTGCGGGGTTTGTCGGATTTCATATAATCGTTTACACCGTTGGCGACTTTCTCAAAGCCATCGGTTACAGTCTTACCAATATTTTCCACTGTAACAGCCTCTCCACGCATATTCAATTTTTCGGCTGCTGTATGGGCTTCGGGTATTACAAGCCAACACACAATATAAACAGGAATCAGAGTTCCATATCCGCAAATCAGGATAATGAGCAGCAAAAGGCGAAGCAGCGTCACATCCCAATTCAAATAGGCTGCCAAACCACTGACTACACCACCCAGCATCTTATCATCCGGATTGCGGTAAAGACGACGACGTGTTGAAGTATAAGAGGATTTAGCATCACTGTTCCAGGAACCGGGACCATAGCCACTGCCGGAAGCACCCTCAGAATTCTTCGAACCGGAAGCGCCCTCTTCTGACGTACCGGTTTCCATTTCTTCCGGTCGGCCCATGCGATTAATTACTTCCTCTACATCGGTTATGGTGATAACCTGAGAGCCTGCAGTCAACTTTTCGGAGAAGAGTTCAGAGATACGGAGTTCGATGTCATTTACAATTTCATCAGCACCGGCTTGTCTTCTGAAGTGCAACTTCAAATTGGAAAGATAGTTATCCAAAAGGCGGTAGGCGTCTTCATCAATGTGGAAAACAGTTCCGCCCAGATTTACTGTTAATGTCTTTTTCATTGCTATTCGTTTTTTAAATTATACTGATACGAGGTAATTCAAATGTTGAGCCTAATAATTGGCTATATGATTGACTGTTTCATTCAGCTCTCGCCACGAGGCTTCCAACTCTCCGAGAAAGACTTCTCCTTTGGGCGTGAGCTTATAGTACTTACGTGGTGGTCCTTGTGTAGACTCTATCCATTCATAACTTAGCAGATCGTCATTCTTCAGACGAGTAAGCAACGGGTAAAGCGTTCCTTCCACCACAATCAGCTTGGCTTCTTTTAGTTTCTGAATTATATCAGAAGCATAGGCCGGTTCCTTGTGCAGCAGCAGCATGATGCAATATTCTAACATGCCCTTACGCATTTGCGACTTTACATTATTTACGTCCATCTCTTATTGATTTACGATTTGACAATTTTCTATTTTACAGTAGAGATAGCAACTAATTGAAATAGAGCCTCTCTTTGCATGACACAAATATATGCATTATATTAGTACCATGCAATACATAGTACTCTATATTTTATATAATTAACACACACAACCCTTTACACCTTATTAATATTACAGAAAAAGAATACATAAAGAGAAGAATAACATATAAGAGAAAAATGTATCTTTGCGCGGAAAAGATATAAATACAACGACTATGTTAACTATCAGAAAAGCAACAATAGCCGATTGCGAGCTGATTCATAAGCTTGCATGGCAGATATTCCCCGAGACGTACAAAGAAATTCTTTCGCCGGAGCAAAATGAATACATGATGGAATGGATGTACTCCATAGAAAACATTCGCAAGCAAATGGAAGAGGAAGGGCATGTTTATTTTATAGCATACCATGATAATGAGGTGTGCGGCTATGTATCCGTGCAACAACAAGGTGAGGACTTGTTTCATCTGCAAAAGATATATGTACTCCCCTCTTTTCAGGGAGCGCATTGTGGCAGTTTCCTATTCCGCGAAGCCGTCAAATATATCAAAGAGGTACATCCCGGCACCTGTCTGATGGAATTGAATGTGAACCGTAACAACAAGGCGCTGAAATTCTATGAGCACATGGGAATGAAGAAGTTGAGAGAAGGAGATTTTCCGATAGGAAACGGATATTATATGAATGACTATATAATGGGGATGGAAATCAATTAAAAATTAGAAATTAAAAATTAAAGGCTGCGCAGTTCAAAAGAGAACACTGCGCTGCCTTTAATTTTTAATTTCTAATTTTTAATTATTTCGTTACTCTTTCCAGCCACTTCACCATGCCAAACATCACGCCCATTGACACAAGGCAAATAACAAAGAATACAGTCCAGCACTGCCAGATAGGAATCTTATTATACATCATAGGACCCAGGAACAAGAAGAGGTTACCAATCGCCGTTGCACCCAGCCACAAGCCTTGGCACAAGCCCTGGATATGCTTGGGAGCTACCTTGGAAACGAATGAAAGACCAAGCGGTGAAATGAAAAGTTCGGCTACGGTCAAGAAGAAATAAACCACAATCAATACCCACGGTCCGGCTTTCAGTCCGGCTTTAGCAGAGTCCGCCATCGCTTTGAACTCAGTACCTGAAGGATAGCCTTGCATTGCTGAATAAATAGTAAGGAACAAGAAAGCAAGTCCTGCAATACCCATACCGATAGCAATCTTCTTAGGGGTGGAAATCTGCTGACCACGACGGGCGAGCGAACCAAAGAAGAGCATGATGAGCGGAGTAAGTACGATTACAAAGAACGGATTCACAGCTTGCCAGATTTCAGGCGCAATACTATCAGTTACCACGAAGTCGCGGGCAAAGAGTGAAAGCGACTGCCCGTTCTGATGGAACGAGAACCAGAAGAAAATTACAATACCCAATACTGCAAACAATGCATACAGGCGTTGTTTTATCTCTTTTGCCATAGCAGCTTTCTCTTCAGCAGTATAACCTACTGATTCTTGCTTCTCTTTCTTACCCGGTATAGGGAATACTTTCCGGCACGCAATAAAAATAAAGAGAGAAATAAGCATAGCCACTACCGAAGCTATGAATGAATAGTGGATACCTGTATTAAACACATCAAGATACTGGGTACAGAACGGAACCAAATCACTTGTCACCGTACCACCCACTTTGACAACCAGTTCATTCAGATTAGCGAGGTTATCGGAAGCCATATTAGCACCTTCCTTAATGTACTGATGGCATAATGCCGGTAAATCGGCATTGTACATCATGCTGTGAACCTTCAACCACCATTCTCTGAGCATAGGAGCAACAAAAGGTGCAATCAGACCACCGATATTGATAAATACATAGAAAATCTGGAAACCCGAATCACGACGGCTCTTAGCCAATTTCAGTGCTTCAGGTCCTTTCTTTTCAGCCTCTTTTTCGAGATTGTCATACATCTGACCTACAATAGCTTGCAGATTTCCCTTGAAAAGTCCGTTACCGAAAGCTATGAAAAACAGGGAAACACAAGTCAAAGGAAGCAA
>ULMJ01020017.1_pt1 | contig 23390 bp, 16 predicted proteins | sample 1951641 | NCBI WGS metagenome assembly ULMJ01 (sample SAMEA4835550, study PRJEB28245) | human gut metagenome | biome: gut microbiome; material: fecal sample | place: Denmark | collected 2008 | reverse complement strand
ACAAAAATCGGAATTTCCTATTATATAAAAAAGCACCGGAGAAATTTCTCCGATGCTCTTTTTTAGTGTGCCAGCACTTCTGCTAACACTTCCAATTCTTTTCTGCTTGTCTCATCCAACGTAGATTTAATCGTTACCACAGGCTCACAAATTGTAATATTTTTCATTTCTTCCAAAATCGCTCTCATCTGTTTTGCAGCAGATGGTGCCCAGCTTCCGTTTTCAATCATTCCAACGGTACGCTTCTGATAATTTTTCGCCTTTAAATGATGCAAAAATTCTTCCATACAAGGGAACACTCCCGCATCATAAGATGCCGCCGCAACAACCAACTTAGAATAGCGGAATGCATCTTCCACAGCTTCTGCCATATCTCCTCTGGAAAGGTCTGCAACTACAACTTTTTCCGCTCCCTTTTCTTCCAGCATCTTCGCAAACTCTTTTGCCGCCTCTTCTGTATTTCCGTGAATAGAAGCATAGGCTACAAACACGCCTTCATCTTCCGGCTCATAGCTGCTCCATGTATTATATTTATCAATATAATATGAAAGATTCTCTTTCAACACCGGTCCATGAAGCGGACAGATCATCTCAATATCTAATGTTGCCGCTTTTTTAAGCAACGCCTGCACTTGCATTCCGTATTTTCCTACAATATTAAAATAATAGCGTCTTGCTTCACATGCCCATGACTCTTCAGCATCAAGTGCTCCGAATTTTCCAAATCCGTCTGCTGAAAACAATACTTTTTCTGACTGTTCATAAGTCACCATAACTTCCGGCCAGTGAACCATCGGAGCCATCACAAACTGAAGTGTATGTGTTCCGAGATTCAATGTATCTCCCTCTTTGACAACAACTGTCTTCCCTGTAAGATCCACATTGAAAAATTGCGACAACATTGTAAAAGTCTTTGCATTTCCCACAATCTGCATAGATGGAAATCTGTCAATTAATGTTTTCACATTTGCCGCGTGATCCGGTTCCATGTGAGAAACAACAAGATAATCAATTGCTTTGTCACCCAGCACTTTGTCAAGATTACCAAGCCATTCTTCTGTTGCTCTTTGATCTACTGTATCCATCAATGCAATCTTCTCATCTAAAATTACATAAGAATTATAAGACACTCCGTTTGGAACTACATACTGACTTTCAAACAAGTCCAAATCTTTATCATCTACTCCAACATACAAAATAGAATCTGTAATTTTTATATCTTTCATTTTGTGTACTCCTTCTCTTTCTTAATTTTTAAAACTACATATCGTTTCATAAAAAAAGAGTGAAAACCTTATTTATTTAAGACCTTCACTCTCATTCCTTTAATGCCGCAGACCGGAATCGAACCGGTACGGGAGTATAAGTCCCGCAGGATTTTAAGTCCTGTGCGTCTGCCTGTTCCGCCACTGCGGCAAAAGAAAAGTATGGATGGAGAAGGATTCGAACCGTTTTGGTTTTAGCAAACAGTTTACTTCGAATCTGCTTCAACACCTAATGGATGGAGAAGGATTCGAACCTTCGAAGGCGTTGCCAACAGATTTACAGTCTGCCCCCTTTGGCCACTCGGGAATCCATCCATATATGTCAGTCTTTCCTAAGTCTGACAATATATACTTATATCACATTTTTTTTAGAAACGCAATACTTTTTTAAGATTTATAAGTCATAACCACTGCCGAATATTTCCCCATGTTCAGAACGACCTCTCCATCTTCCACAAGATACTGCTCACTGTCCATCTTATATCCATGTTCATAGCTGTATATATTACTCTGCATTTTACATTTCATCGGAACTTCTGCTCTCCATACCGGCACAGTCACTTCACTTAATTCACTTCGATTGTGGATAATGATGATTACCTTTTCTGCTTCTGTAAAACGCCCATACGCCAAAAGATTTTCTTCTCCGAGCAGAATCTCCAGCGAACCATAACGAAGCGCTTCACTCTCTTTGTGAATCCGTATAATATCTTTGTGAAATGCGATCAATTCATGATTTTCATGCCCCCATGGATAAGTTCTCCGATTATCCGGATCAGTAAAACCACACACACCCGCCTCATCTCCGTAGTAAACTGTCGGAGCGCCAACCCATGTCATCTGCATAATGACCGCCTCACGCATAACCGCCTCATTTGTATATTCGCTTGCTGACTCATATCCCAGCTTGTCAACTCTTCCAACCATATGATTGGTACGCGTCAGGAAACGTGAATGATCGTGGTTAGACAATTCGTTCATCGCCACATACAAAGATGGAGTGAGCATGTTTGCCATATGATATTTCATCGCCTGAATAAAATAATCGGCATTGCCGCGAAGCTCCACTCGATCTTCATCACTGTGTTTTTCCATTCCAGTCAGGAACCACGTGACCGGCTCCATAAACGCATCATAGTTCATCACGGTATCCCACTCGTCTCCCTGAAGCCATTCACTCGGATCACCATAATGCTCCGCCAAAATAATCGCATCCGGATTTGCCGATTTTACGGTCTCTCTGAACTTTTTCCAAAATTCATGATTGTATTCATTGCTATGTCCCAAATCTGCTGCAACATCAAGTCTCCAGCCGTCAATATTATATGGAGGTGACACCCATTTTTTCCCAATAGAAAGAATATAATTTTCCAGTTTAACAGATTCCTCATAATTCAATTTCGGCAGTGTATCATGCCCCCACCAGCCGTCATAATTTCCATTGTAAGGCCATTCTTCTCCAAAGAACTGGAAGAACTTCCGATATGGACTCTCCTCAGATATATATGCTCCTGGCTCATAGCCATCTGCTCCTTCATAAATCCGCTCACGGTCGAGCCACTTATTAAAGGAGCCACAGTGGTTAAACACACCGTCCAAAATCACCTTCATTCCGCGGCGATGCATCTCCTCCACGAGACGGATAAACAGTCGATTACTCGCTTCTAAATTATCTTTATCCGTCACGCGGCATTTGTATTTTTCAGCATACCGGTTTTCTCTTTGGTCTGCTGTCAGCACAGCACCGCCGTCATTCACGATCACACCAAAATGCGGATCGATATAATCATAATCCTGAATGTCATATTTGTGATTCGACGGAGAAACAAACAGGGGATTGAAATAAATTACTTCGATCCCCAATTCTTGCAGATAGTCCAGCTTTTCCAGCACTCCCTTAAGATCACCGCCATAAAATTCCCGAACTCCCATCAGCGCCGGATATTTATCCCAGTCATCTACCTTTGTACACGGCTCTCCAATATACATATACTCGCCGGACTCTACATCATTATTTCTATCTCCATTATAAAAACGATCCACAAAAATCTGATACATTACTGCGCCTTTTGCCCAATCCGGCGTTGCAAACCCAGGAGCAATGGCAAATGCGTAATATCCGATTATCTCGTTTGTGACACCGTATCTGTTGTAATAACAGATCTCCTCTCCTTTTTGTATCTCAAAGCAATATCGGAATGTATCCTCTCCCATTCTCCAGTTCACTTCATAGAAGTCAAATTCACCCTTTGTATATGCTTTTTGCAAATCATATTTCGCGTCTTTGGTCAAAAGGCGAACGGCATCTACATCATCTTTCGCAGTACGAAAACGCAGCGTGATTACCTCATTTGCATCGGGCTGCGGGGGGATGACATACGCCCCCGTCCCGTCACAAAACAGTGCCTGCTCATTCATATTTCTTATCCTCTTTCCTAAGACTCAGTTATTTCTTCATCAAACAACGCACTAAATTCTTCTCTCGTGATCTTCTCTTTTTCAAGGAGCAGGTCTGCACAAGACTCTAATACATGATTATATTTTTGAATGATTCCTTTTGCATTCGCATAGCATTCATCTATAATCTTCTTCACTTCACGGTCAATCTTTCCTGCAACTTCTTCTCCATATCCTCTTGAGGCGTGACCAAAATCTCTTCCCACAAATACTTCTTCACTGTCGCTGTCGTAGTTGACAAGTCCAAGTTCCTCAGACATACCGAACTTCATAACCATAGATTTTGCAAGTGCTGTAGCCTGCTTGATATCCTGTGAAGCTCCTGTTGTAATATCGTCAAATACAAGTTCCTCTGCAATACGTCCGCCAAGCGCTACGGTAATCTCCTGCAGCATCTTTCCGCGTGTATTGAACATCTCATCATTTTCCGGCAGTGGCATCGTATATCCGGCAGCACCTACTCCGGTAGGAATGATGGATACGCTGTAGACAGGTCCCACATCCGGAAGCACATGGAATAAGATCGCATGCCCCGCTTCATGGTAAGCCGTAATTTTCTTTTCTTTTTCAGATACCACTTTGCTTTTCTTTTCTGATCCGATTCCGACCTTGACAAACGCATGACGGATATCAGACTGTTGGATATATACACGATTCTCTTTTGCCGCCAAAATCGCAGCCTCATTTAACAAGTTCTCAAGATCTGCTCCCGTAAATCCGGAAGTTGTCTGTGCAATCTGCGCCAGATCCACATCGTCACCGAGTGGCTTCCCTTTCGCATGAACCTCCAAAATCTCTCTTCTGCCCTTCACGTCCGGTCTTCCGACCATCACTTTTCGATCAAAACGCCCAGGTCTTAAAATTGCCGGATCCAGAATATCCACACGGTTCGTCGCTGACATTACGATAATTCCTTCATTTACACCGAAACCATCCATTTCAACAAGAAGCTGATTCAATGTCTGCTCTCTTTCGTCATGTCCGCCACCCATTCCGGTACCACGACGTCTCGCAACCGCATCAATCTCATCAATAAAAATAATACATGGGGCATGTTTCTTCGCGTCCTCAAATAAATCACGCACACGCGAAGCACCAACACCGACAAACATCTCTACAAAATCAGAACCGGAAATCGTGAAGAACGGAACACCCGCTTCTCCTGCCACAGCTTTTGCAAGCAATGTCTTTCCTGTTCCCGGAGGTCCCACCAAAAGAACGCCCTTCGGGATTCTGGCTCCCACCTGAATGTATTTCTTCGGACTTTTCAAGAAATCTACGATTTCTTCCAATTCTTCTTTTTCCTCTTGAAGACCTGCCACCTGCGCAAACTTCACCTGCTTCTCTGAACCATTCGTCATGCGTGCACGGCTCTTTCCAAAGTTCATAGCCTTCGCATTGGCACCGCCGCCCTGTCTGTTCATCATCATAAACAAGAAAATCACAACTCCGACCATCAAAAGTGTCGGAAACATCGTCGTCATAAACCATGACTCTCTAGGCACATCATCAAGTGTACACTTTACATCTGCTTTACTCAACAGTTCCTGTATCTCATTCACATCAGACACATTCAAATATTTGACATCTTCGCTCTGATCCTTCATCTGAATCTCAAGCCGTCCAGTCGGCACCTCTTTATTCTGTCGGATAATGACCGACTCCACATCTCCACTCTGAACTGCCTGCGTAAATTCCTGATACGTATACTCACGCTGCTTCATGTTCATCTGGCCAATAAACCAATACACTAATAAGGCAAGCGCCACAACCATAAAGATTGAAGCACCTCCCATTCCTCTGCTTTTCTTACTATTCAATTCTTAGCTCCTTCCTACTCCACACCTTCTACAACACCGATGTATGGCAGATTTCTATATTTTTGCGCATAGTCAAGTCCGTATCCCACAACAAATTCATCCGGAATATTGAACCCTACATAATCTACTTTTACATCGCGCACACGTCTCTCCGGCTTGTCAAGCAATGTGCAAAGTCTCATACTCTTCGGTCCTCTCTTTGCCAAGATTTCAAGCAGATAAGACAATGTTCTTCCAGAATCAATAATATCCTCCACGACGATCACATCTTTTCCTTCTAATGTCTCATCCAGATCTTTTGCAATCTTTACAACACCACTTGAAGTCGTTCCATCTCCATAGCTGCTCACGCTCATGAAATCCATGGATACCGGAACTGTAATTCTTTTTGCAAGTTCACACATAAAAAACACGCCCCCCTTTAACACACAGATAAGGTGTACCTGTTTCCCCGCATAATCTTCACTGATCTGCTTTCCAAGTGCCTCAATTCTCGCATCTACTTCTTCTTCTGATACTAATACTTTAATTTTTTCTGACATGACTCTTCTCCTTCGTTTATTTGTATTTCTAATATCCTTTTTGTATTCTCAGTTACTCGGCAGACACTGCTCGTACGATAGCCAACAATCCACAATATATGACTGCCCTCAGCAATCAGAGGAATGGTTCCTCTTTTCTCCGCTGAAATCTTCTCATTGATAAAGTAAGACTTCAGTTTCTGCGTCTTTCCCTCGCTATGAATTGTCAGGTAATCGCCCTGTCTTCGCGTCCTAATACTTACCGTGCTCCTTATTATATCATAATCAAACCATTTCGTGTAGACTTTTTCAGAAGGCTCTTTTGTCGCTCGTTCTGCCGCAAACACACGGCTTTTTATTTTCCATCCACACCACTCATAGAGATGTGTTACTCCTTCCTCGCAGCAAAGCCTTTTTTCTTCATTCCCCTGCAATACCGATTTCGTTTTTTTTCTGCAGACAACTCCCTCATATGTCCGTAAAGCTTCCATACCATATGGCAAATCAACCCGCCTTCCAACTTGCTTTTCAAACAAATTCCGAACCATCTGCAAATGTATGGACTCAATATCTTTCTCTTGCTTGCATACTTCTCTCAACACTCTTTTCAACACAAACGGCTGTATCACCTGCGGAACCTTTTGAAATTCACTCTGCCCGATAGCAATCCCTGCCCCCTCTTTCCCAACGCACTGTCTCCACGAAATTTCCGTCTGTTCTTCCAAAAATACTTCGATATCCCGCAGTTGCTCCATCACCTCATTGATGTGGGCAATGGTCTTTTTATTCACCTGCTCCTCAAAATAAGGCAAAATATGATTCCGGATACGATTTCTCATATACGCATCACTTTTATTGGTCTCGTCCACACAAAAGTCAATTCCTTCTTCTTCCAGATATTTCTCAATTTCACTACGCTGTACCGCAAGAAGCGGCCGAATCACATTCCCATTGATAGGACGTATGCCACCGAGTCCTTTCAGACCCGCTCCTCTTGCCACATTCATGAGAAATGTCTCCGCATTATCATTCTCGTGGTGCGCAAGTGCAATCTTTGTTCCACCGTATTCCCGCAATGTCTTTGCAAAGGCCTTTCGGCGCACTTCACGCCCTGCCTCCTCCAAAGATTGTTTCCTTTTTTTTGCAATTAATGCAACGTCTTCATGATAGATTTCACAGGGAATCCGATATCTTTCACAAAACGTTTTTACATATGTCTCATCTGCATCCGCATCTGCCTCCCGCAGTTGATGGTTTACATGAACACAGGCAAGTTCAAAAGGGAGCTCTTTTTGCAACTGTATCAATACAAAAAGAAGGCATATAGAATCTGCACCTCCTGATACGCCTACAATTACCTTATCGCCTTTTTCGAGCATATGCCATTTTTCCACATACCTTCTTATTTTTTCTAACATTATCCACATTTTCCTTTGTAATTATTCACTCAGACTAATTTTATCGTATTCCTTTTTATTTTTCAAGACTCCACATGCCCACAACCATAACCGTCATATCGTCTAAGGGTATCTCTCCGGAACACTCCAGAACCTGCTCTAAAATGTGATGTGCCATCTCTTTTGGGTTGGTTATACTCGTCCCATCAATGATCATTTTCATGATTACTTCCTGCTCTCCGACCGGAAGCGCATCAAGTACCCCATCTGTCACCATCACAACAAAATCTCCATCGCACAAGCTTCGCACAACACGATCCACTTCCAATTTCGGCAAAACTCCTATCGGAAGGCTTGTAGATTTGATTGTCTCTACCTTTCCAGAAAATTTTACAAATGTAGTTGACGCTCCTGCCTTCACAAATTCGCACTTTCCACTATACAGGTCAAATACACTCATATCAATTGTGGAAAAACGCACTTCTTCACGCCCCATGACCAATGCCGTATTCAGCATTTGAATGGCAGTTTCTTTTGGAAATCCAGCCGCCAAAAGTTCTTCAAGCATTTCCACAACCATAGCACTTTCTTTGAATGCATCCTCCCCCGCACCCATTCCATCCGAAAGTATGATCCCCTTTCTGCCTCCCGGCATCTCCATCATTGAAAAGCTATCTCCCGATATTTTATGACATCCCTTTCCGATTTTCGCAATTCCCTGCAGCGTGTGAAAACTCGGACCCTCCACACACGTAATCGTGCAATATGTCTCTCCCAGCACTTGCCTTTCATCACGGTCTGCCACCATCTTTCTTCCGACACATTCTGATATAATCTGCACAAGCTCTTTCGTAGATACACATTGCCCTCTGACGCATTTCGCAGTCACATGAACTTCATATTTTCCATCTTCCGTCACGAAAAACACCGTACTTAAAAGCCTTACCCCGATTTTTGAAAATCTCCCCCGTATTTTTTTCTCCAAATGCTCGTCCGCAAAAATGCTGGCATCCAACTCTCTCGTTGCGTGCTGAATCATCTGCGCAAACGCATCTAACTGTACGGCACACCCTTCCCGATTCTGAGCCATCTTATTATTCCACATCAAATTCTGTCTCGCACCTTTGAATACTTCTAATGCTGTTCGCAAAAAACGAGGTGCCTGCATGCACCTTTTCTGTATCTTTCGCTTTACCTCTGTATTCAATTCCACACCATACTCTTCTATCGTACAAAAAATTTCATGCACCATCTGATAAGTTAAAAACGCCTCTTGTCCAAGGCATACTTCTTTGTTCACACAATTACTACACACTTTCTCATGTACTTTTTCATACATTTCTTCCATTTCTGTTTTTGTAAATAAATCGTGTTTTTTCTCCAATTGCACAAATACCTTTGTTAGCTTTTCCAACGAATGTACAAACTTGTCCATCTGTATCACATATGGATTCACCTGCACAGTCCGTCCACCATTTAACTCCTCCATCACGAAATAACCCCTTTCTAATACATCTATATACACAAAAAGAATGTGTTTAAAACACATTCTATCTTTTGTATGATATTATGAAATTTCCTTATTATGACTCTGGCTCAAACAAAATCTCATTCTCATATATAAGCCCCAGTTTATCCTTGGCAACATCTTCTATGTAGGAATCTGTTCCAGCGTACTCTTCAAATTCTTCAATCTCTTCTGTGCGCGTTTTTTCCTTCTTCAATTGTGCCATAAGCTCCGCTTCTTGCTGCTGATAGCGTCTATTCTTTGACAAAAGCGATATACTTCCCACAGATAGTATAATTGTCAGCAACAGAATCACACCGCATATCGAAAGAATACTCGCCTTGTGACGGCGCATCCTCGTCCGCTGACGTTTGTTGCGATTTTTCTCTTTGATACTTCCCATTATTTTACACCCTTATAAATCTATTTTTCGTCCCAATATAGTTATATTACCTTGTTTCAATTGATTTATCAATAGATTTTTCGTCTTTTTCACGAATCCTTATTCTCCATTTTCTTCTAATTTCAGACAGAACATGCAGTACAAAAAAAGTGAAAATCCCTCCAATCACAACACCTATGGTAAAAAACCAGCGAATACTACCATCACTAGTGTTATAAATCTTCTTAAACAAATATGCTCCGACCCAAATCCAAAAGAAAAAATCTTCTAAAGAAATAAAAAACAGACTATGTCTTATAAGTCTTCTAAAAATACGGATGCATGTATATACCAAAATGACAATATTTCCGGCTAGCACCGCCTGCAAAAAAATAGACATTTCATCACCGATTCCAAGCATAGCTCACCTACTTAAATAATTTTGCTAAAAAATTCTCACCCTGTCCGGCATTTTGCTGAACATCCGAATATGTAACACTGTCGATGTGACCTGACAGATCCACTTCCCCTTTTTCCACGCTCAGACGGTTCACGTGTAAATCTTTTCCTTTTACCATAAGCATGCCCTGATCTGTCTCCAATAATATCTCATTCAAATCAAACGACAGCACATCAAGCACTCCTGTGACCATACTTGTCTTTCTATTATTCACCACCAGCTTATGAGGTTTTTGGACTTGTTTTTCTTCCAAGATTTCACAACCTTTCTCCATATTTCAGACTGCTGCCGGTATACTTACCGGAAGTAATATCAAACTTTGATATATCCTAATTATATGAGCGGCTATGCTATATTATGACTGTTTTTATAAATATTTAAACAAATCTTTTGCTTCTTCTTTCTTTGTCGTATCCTGAATGTCCAACACTTCCACTTTTACATTCTTTGTTCCAAATTGAATCTCAATAACATCTCCCGGCTTTACTTTGACGGATGCTTTGGCTACATTTCCATTCACAAGCACTCTCCCCGCATCACACGCCTCATTTGCCACTGTTCTTCTTTTGATCAATCTTGATACTTTTAAAAATTTGTCCAATCTCATCTTTTCTTCTCCACCTTTATTTTTCTTTTTTCTATAACTGTTATTTAACAGTTATAGAAAAAAGAATGTGCCAAGCACATTCTTTTTCATGAACATTTATTATGCATTTACAGCATCTTTTAAAGCTTTTCCAGGTTTGAATTTTGGAACTTTGCAAGCCTCAATCTTCATTGTCGCACCTGTCTGAGGATTTCTTCCTTCTCTTGCTGCTCTTTCGCTTACTTCAAATGTTCCAAATCCAACTAACTGAATCTTTTCACCTTTCTTCAATTCTTCTTCCACTACGTCCGTGAAAGCTTTTAAAGCCTTTTCTGCATCTTTCTTTGACAATTCTGCTTTCTCCGCGATTGCTGCGATAAATTCTGTTTTGTTCATGGATTATGTTCCTCCTCTTATTTCAAACATAGAATGTATTTGTCAATAAATTCTATCGGTTTCTTTGCATGTTTCACACGCTTTTTCTGTATGAATATGCCTTTAAATACTGTTATACCTTTTCACTCGTCTTTTGTCAAGTGTATTTGCCCACTTTTCCTTGTTTTTTGGGGGTTTTTAGGCACTTTTCACACCCTTTTATAGCATTTTATCAATCATCGCCAGAACTTCTTTTCCAAGCGCTTCTGATTTGGCATCTGCATCCTCTAAAGAAGTGCCTTTTACACCATAATAGAATTTTACTTTTGGCTCTGTTCCCGATGGGCGCACACATAACCATGCGTCATCTGTCAGGTCATAATATAAGACATTGGAGTTTGGAAGTCCCGTTCTTGTCATCTCACCTGTCACAAGGTCCTTGATTGTATCAGCCTGATAATCTCTTGCTTTCAACACTTCATATGCACCGATTTTTGTAGGCGGCTCTTTGCGCAGTGTCTCAAGGATTTCCTGAATCTTTGCCAAGCCTTCAATTCCTTTTAATGTAATCGCCTGAATATCATCCTTGTAATATCCAAACCTCTCATACATATCAACCATGGCATCCCAAAGTGTCATACCTTTTGTCTTATAGTATGCAGCCGCCTCACACAGTGCCATCGTCGCAACAATTGCATCTTTATCTCTTGCATGAGTTCCGATCAGACAACCATAGCTTTCCTCAAATCCGAATAAATATGTGCCTTTTTTACTCTGCTCAAAACCGAGAATCTGCTGTCCGATAAACTTAAATCCTGTCAGAACTTCGATCAATCCTGTACCATAACCTTTTGCAATCGCATCTGCCATATTTGATGTCACGATTGTCTTGATCAGATAACCGTCTTCCGGCAATCCTACGGTCGCTTTTCTTTGTCCAATCTCATAGTCTGCAAGCAGACATCCTGACATATTCCCTGTCAGCACTTTATATTCTCCGGATTTACTGTCTTTCACATATACACCAAGACGGTCTGCATCCGGGTCTGTCGCCAGAACAAGATCCGCATCTACTTCTTTTGCCAGTTTTAATCCCAACTCAAATGCTTCCTCAGCCTCTGGGTTCGGGTAAGAGACTGTAGGAAATTCTCCATCTGGTAATTCCTGCTCTTTTACAACATATACATTTTCAAATCCAAGCTCTTTTAAAATACGTCTTGCCGGGATATTGCCTGTTCCATGAAGGGGACTGTAAACAATCTTTAATGTTTTCCCCATCTCTTTGATCGCATCCCAATGGATTACCTGCTTTTTCAATTCTTCCATATAAGCGTCATCAATCTCACCGCCGATCACCACATAAAGTCCTGCTGCCTTAGCCGCCTCCAGTGTCATCGTCTTCACAGTATTGAAATCAGTCACTTTTTTCACTTCATCCATGATTCCTTTATCATGAGGAGGAGTAATCTGAGCCCCATCTTCCCAATATACTTTATATCCGTTATATTCCGGCGGATTGTGACTTGCTGTAATATTGATTCCCGCAACACAATTCAACTTTCTTACCGCATAGGAAAGTTCCGGTGTCGGGCGGAGTGATTCAAATACATACGCTTTGATTCCATTTGCATTCAGACACAAAGCTGCCTCATCTGCAAACTCCGGCGACATTCTTCTTGAATCATATGCGATTGCCACGCCTTTTTCCTGAAGTCCTTTTTGCAAAATATAATTCGCAAGTCCCTGTGTTGCTTTTCTCACTGTATAGATATTCAAACGGTTTGTTCCTGCACCGATCACGCCGCGCAACCCCGCTGTTCCAAACTCTAAGTCTTTATAAAATCTTTCTTTTATCTCATTCTCATTATCTGCAATTGCTTTTAATTCCTGTTTCGTCTCTTCATCAAAATATGGGTTTGTGAGCCACTCTTGATATTGTTCCTGATAATTCATACCATTTGTTCCTCCTTCGCTTTATCGCTACTATTATACACCAGCATTTTATAAATGAAAAGAAAATATCGTCTCTAAAAAATGTTTCTTTTCATCCATCTGACGAATTGCCATCTCTAATTTTTCAACACTCTTTGTAGGAATCCACGCTTTACTGGAACGATAATAGGAATTTGCCGCCTTCCAAAATTTCTCTGGATAAGATAAACTAATCGCAAGATACTCTAGTTCATGCTTTCCAAGTGACATAATCTGACTATAGGCATCGATTATTTTATCTCCAAGCAAAATATTCCACCGATTCTTTTCCATTGTCTTTCTGATGAAATAGTACAGATCTGCCAACTGCACATCCTGATGGAAATGCTCAAAATTTGTTGTTGCAATTCCATCCTGCACCATCAGAACATTGTGATAATTGTATTCACCATGCGTGATCGTTGTTTTCTCTTTGCTTTGCTGTACCAGCAACTCATATTCAGAATTTTCCAATCTGACGCTCGCACTCTGCGCCCAATCATACATCGCATCAAAATGTTTTAAAAACGCCAGTTCGAACTCACCTTTTCCCACTTTCCCGCGGATAAACGCCCGTACCTTTTTCATCTCACGGTTATGTCTGCAGTACTCCTTTCGCAAATCCTCACCTTCCATAACAAAGGTCTCTGATTCCTCACCAAAATCAATTGGTCCTCGCAAAACTTTATGCAGTTTTGCAAGATTTTTTGTCGCCCCCACAATTTCCTGCTCTTTTCGGATATCGCATTCTTTTCCGTCATACCAACGTTTGACCACATACTTAATCCCATCTTCTGATGTGCTGAATAATTCATGCTCTTTATTTTCTATGACCTCATCTACCCTGTCACATCCATTTTCCATCATGTGTGCATATAATTTGTGCAACATCGGAATTCTTTTTTCCGAAATCATAAGCTCCCTGAGCACAAAGAGTCCCTGATTCGTAGTACATAAAATAGCACCCCTGATTCTGCGGGTGCTTTTTATATCTATATCATATTGATCCAACACACTTACTTCATTCTCTTTCATCGTTGCCCCCTACATTCATTATTTCCTATTCTCTCTAAATGTATGACGGACATCTTGTAAGTATGTGCATTTCTACAAAAGAGTTTCCTCGCGCAGCTTCCTGCTTTGCTCCAATAAAATCTCCTTTGTATTGTATTCCGGCTGCTCAATCACAAGCTCCAACAACGCCTGCAAGACGGCGCCAATCTGTTTTCCAGGCTGCATACCATCCGCAATCAGATCGCTCCCCGTAACTGCTAACATCTTCAGAGAAACACACTCTTTTTTCTTCAGAATCTCTTTGTAGCATCGCTCGATTCCTGCAATATTCGAAAGCTTCTCCTCGCGCATATATTCACTTTGTGCCATTGTATCCGCTTTTCTGACCTCCAGATAACACGGAAATAATTCTTCACCGATCTTATTCATGGCTCTTCTGACGTTCTTCGGCTGTGCGGGCATGCGATAATCATGATACTGCACAAGTTTTGTCACTTTTCCAAGTGTATCATTATCAAACTTCAGTCTCTTCAAAATTTTTTTTACAACTTCCGCTCCTTTTACATCATGCATCTTAAAATGTGCAACGCCGTCTGCGTCCTCCGTCTTCATCTGCGGTTTTGCAACATCGTGAAGCAGCATCGTAAGTCTCAAGACCTTATCAGCTCTGACCTGTTCGACCGCCTTCAACGTGTGCATTCCTACTGAATACATATGATGCGGCGTCTCCTGACCTGTCCGCATCATCTCATCAAATTCTGGAAGAATCACTTTTGTAATTCCAAGCTCATATGAAAGCGCCAGCAAACCCGGATTCGGCGATACAAGCATCTTGACTAATTCCACCTGAATCCGCTCTGCACTGATATTTGCAAGCGTCGGTGCAAGTTTTCGAATCCCTTCCATCGTCTCCTCTTCAATCCGAAATCCAAGCTGTGCCGCAAATCGCACTGCGCGCAAAATTCGAAGCGCATCTTCCCCAAAACGCTCCCTCGCATCGCCCACACAACGGATCACCTTTCGCTCCAGATCTTCGATTCCGCCGAAAATATCCACCAGACCTTCCTCTTCATTATATGCCATCGCATTGATCGTAAAGTCTCTTCTCAAAAGATCTTCCTTCAGACTTCGTGTAAACACAACTTCCTTCGGATGTCTGCTGTCCTCATATTCTCCATCCACACGGTATGTTGTCACCTCGAACGCCTCTTTGTCGACCAGCACCGTAATTGTCCCGTGCTCAATCCCTGTATCAAATGTTCTCTTAAACAGTGCTTTCGTCTCATTCGGAGTCGCCGACGTCGTAATATCCCAGTCATCAGGCACTCGTCCCAAAACAGAATCTCTCACGCAGCCACCAACCGCATACGCCTCGTAGCCGTTCTCCTTCAATTTGTTGATAATAAAATTTACTTTCTCAGGCAAAAAAATTTTCATATGCGCTCCTTCGAGTTCCTTTGACTTCACAAAACTCACTGCAATTCGTCTCATTTTCCATATAAATGGATAGCAAAAAAGCGGGTGATGGGAATCGAACCCACGTATCTAGCTTGGAAGGCTAGTGTTCTACCATTGAACTACACCCGCATGTTACGTATTATATTATTAAGCTTAAGCAACTTTTAAAAGTATGCCCAGAGCCGGAATCGAACCAGCGACACGAGGATTTTCAGTCCTCTGCTCTACCGACTGAGCTATCTGGGCTTCTGTATCCTTTTTAGCTGTTCCTTAACACAAGTGATATATTATCAAAGGTCAGCTAAAAAGTCAACACTTTTTTCAAATTTTTTCAATTTTTTAAATATTATGTTTATGAAGTGTAAATCCCCTGCCCATCACTTCATTTACCTGATTGATGATCATGAAGGCTTTCGGGTCAATTTCTAACACAAGTTGATTGAGCTTTGGCATCTCACGGTTGGACACTACCGTCAATAGCGCCATAGACTCTTTCCGCAAATATCCGGATTCTGTTTTGAGGAATGTAGAACCGCGGTCAAGCTTTTGCTGAATCGCTGTATTGATCTCTTCATAATGATCGCTGATAATCTTCACCTGCATCTGGCTCTTTCCATTTACAAGCACTTTATCCATAACCGTTGTGTAAATCATCACAAGAAGAATACCATATAAAATCTTCTCTCGATCACGAAATACCATCTGCCCGATCAAGATCATAAAGTCAAACGCATACAATCCCACAGAAACCGGAATCCCCAATTTCTTATTTAAGATCAATGGCGGAATATCGACACCACCCGTGGAAGCTCCCGCTTTGATGACAACTCCGATTCCGACTCCAATCAAAAGCCCCGCAAATATCGTACTGAGCAGAGGATCTGTCGTCAGTCCCTGAAGCGCATCTACTCTTTGAAGCACTCCCAGTATAAACGGAAAATAGAACGTACTGATCAGTGTTGTCAGCGCAAACGAAATACCGAGCAGCCATATTGCCAGTAAAAACATCACAACATTAAACACTGCCGCAAAGACCTCCACCGGAATTCCCGCAAAATGGTTTGCGATCAAACCAAGTCCTGTCGTTCCTCCGGTAATCAGTCCCATCGGCAGTACAAATGCAACAATTCCAAAACAATACGCCGTATTCCCAAATATTACCCAAAATAGTTTTTTCCAGTCAAAAACATTCTTCAACTCTTTTTTCCACTCTGTTTTCATCTGAATCCCCCTTGTCCTTTTATCCATTTAATTTGTTAAAGAGAAAAAGAAAAGCAGGTATTCACCTGCTTTTCCTACTATCTGTCAATTTGAAATTTTTATACTCACTCCAAATATAACTTGTCATGTTCTCTCTCTTTTCTTCTGAACTTTGTCTTTCTATAATGTATCATCTTTTCCCGAAAGATTCAAGAACATTTTCCGTCTCATAAGGACAACAATTGCCAAAAGTGAAAGTAAAAATGCTGCCATAACAGAAACATTTACACTGTCTCCTGTTGCTGCCGCTTCGTTCGAAGAACCACCATTTGACGTACCGGATGTTCCGTTGTCCGGTGTTCCTGCTGTTCCGCCACCGTTTTGCTGTTTCAGAACAAGGTTACCGATTGCTGCTTCAATTGCATCTGCATAGGCATCTACCTCTTTTTGCTTTGATCTTGGCAGATTCTCATCTATGCCTGCAAGCACATCTTTCAAATCTTTCACACTGTCATCTGTATAGACACTTAAGTCTGCCGGAATCTTTGCTTTCGCTTCATTCACTTTCGTGTAATCTGCAAGCTGCACAACCAGTTTCGCCTCTGCATTTTCAAATGCTGATTTTGCGTTTTGGAACTCTTCCTCTGTTGTTATCTTAGCATCCAGCTCCATCAATGTGTCGTATGCTGCTTTATACGCTGCATAGCTTGCATCCGTATAGTCCTCTGCCGGTGTCTTCAGGACGATAGAATCACGATACTCATCCATGCCTGAAGCAAGTTTTTCCAAACCTTTTATTGCTGCACGAATCGCTTCTGCTCCTTTCGCAACAGATTCTTTTGTCCCGTCTGCTTTCAGTGCTTCCGCTGCCGCAACAGCATCCTGCAATACTTTATAACTGTCTGCTGTATAATTCTCTGCGTTGTATTTTTCTGACTCTGCAATAGCAGCTTTCAGATCCACAACACTTACAAGAGCTTTTTGTGCTTCACGCATCGCCGCGATATTGGCTTTGTCAAGCTCTGCATCTCCTTTGGACATATCTTTTTCAGCTTTTGCAATCGCCTGAGAAAGAATGTCATAGCTTGCACTTGTATAATCATCTTTGTTCAGTTTCCTGAGTTCGTCGATCACTTTCTGGACATCGCTCTCACTGCCTTCTGCGAGCACTAAACTCTCCACCGCTTTATCTAACGCTTTGATGATATCTGCCACCTGCTCTTTCGTTCCGTTGTTCAGATATCCTTGCGCTGTCTTCACAACATCCTGAAGTGCTGCCCAACTGTCTTTTGTGTAGAGTGTTTCATCTTTCTTCGCAATCTCTGCAAGTTTTGCATTCAGCGCCTCTGTGTTCACAAGCCCCTGTTTTGCCTGTTCAAATGCATTGCGCGCCTCATAAATTTCTTTTGGATTCTTGCGTTCTGTTTTATCGGCTTTCACAATCGCATCTAATGCTGTTTTTGCAGTTGTGTATGACTTGTAAGATTCCTTTGTGTAGTTCGCCTCGTCATATACCGGCGCATTCTGGAGTTCCGATTCTGCAAGTTCGCTCTGGACAAATGAGTACTGTAATGCGTTTTCTGCCTCTTGGAGTTTTGCAAGCAAATCTGCTACTTCTTTCTCAGAGATATTTTCTTTGTCTTTTAATCCCTCTTCAATTTGATCTATCACCGTCTCATAGGCTGCATAGGTTCTTGCTGAATAAATCTCTACATAAACAGGCTGTTCTTCTGTTCCCACATTTTCTTTTCCTGCTTTCTGATTTTTCAGCGCATTCTCTAATGCAGTCACATCACCTTTGACAACGGCATCTTTATGTGCGGAAAGAAGTGCTTTCTCTGCCATGTCTACTACTTCCTGTGTCACATATTCATTTGCTGCGATTTCTTCTGCAACCGCTTTTGCATCTTTAACTGCCTGTTTGCTGTCTGCAGTCCAATTGTCTGCGATTGGTTTTTTGATCGCCACATTCAGCGCATCTTTATTGACCGCTGCTTTTTCTTTTTCATTTGTCTTTATAATAGAAAGCTCTGGGATATCCTTTTCCCATGTTACAATGATTTCCAAAATCTGGCTGTCTTTTGCCACTGCAAATTCATTGATTGTCTGATTCAATTTTCCAATTGTAACCGCTTCCTGTTTCTCACCATTTTTATAGAGCACAGCCTTTACAGTTGCGTTGGAAACCTTTCCGTTTTGGATTATACGGATTGTTCTCTGGTTCGGTTCGCTGACACGGTATGTGAAAGAACCATTTTCTGCTGATGGCTTATACGTTGTTGTAAAGTCTCCATCAAACATATTAGACGGAATCTTTCCTGCCTCCTCTGTCACCTCTGACACTACATCACGGTTAGATTCTGTCGTCATATATGCACCGCTATTGATCTGCAGCTCATACAATTCAACCCATCTTTCTGTGTATGTTGTCAATGGCACGATTCTTAAATAACGTCCGGATGCGCTAAGTCCTGCTGCCTCCGCATACATGTTTCCAGGGTTTGTTGTATCATGTTTCAGGTAATCAACGTCTTTTGCTGTAGTTGAGCTTGGCAAGTTCGCTGCCCCTGCATTTCCGACTTCCAGAATCTTTGTCCACTCGTTATCCGGGGCATCTTTTCTGTCTGCCACTTCAAATTTTGCATGTCTTAAGAAGTCCACGCTTGTCTCTTTCATATAGTATCTGAAAGATTTGAAATCTACTGTCTGCCCAAGATCAAACACAATCTTTTTACCTGCATCCTGTGTTCCTGTGATTTTTCCGGATGTGGCAAGATTTCCATCAAATAAGTTATTGACTTTTCCGGTTGCTCTTAAATCCTCTGCGGAACTATTCTGCGCGAAATCACTCTCTACTGCCTTTTCACCGATAAATGCATATGTCACATCAAATTTACTGATCGTAACTTTTTGTGTGTCATTTCCGGCATTGTAAAGTCTTACATATCTCGCATCTTCCAATGCTTTTGTATTGACATCTATCCAACTCACACCGTTCATAGAGCCTTGCAGTTTAATATTTGCATTCTGTCCTGCATTGACAGCAATCTTCTCAATTGCTTTGACATTCTTTAAATCTACACCGATGTACTGTCCTTTTTCTAAACTGATTGTTCCTGGAATCAGTGAAAAGACACCTTTTTCCATCTGACCAACCATTCCATGATTTTTTATATTTGTATAGACATTCTCTGTGGTTCCTGCCTGAGACATCTTCTGTGTCACTGTAAACTCAGAGAATTTTGCCCAAGATTCTTTTCTCTCTAAGTTGCGAATACGGATATAACGGGCTGTCACTCCATTCAAATCAATATCCAACACATCTTTTCCTTCTGGTTTCCCGGTGTATGCTTCATATCCTTTTACCGGAATCCAGGTCTTGTTGTCCACAGATGTCTCAACTGCATATTTTACAATCTTATCTCCCCCGTCGTGTCCAACTACGATGTGCGCTTTGTCTAATACCGCCTCTGTTCCAAGATCATACCCGAGGAAGTCATCTTTCATCACATCATCTGTCGTTGAATTACCACTTCCATCTGGATCGTACCAAACATATGTATTGTCATCTCCATCATAAAGGCTGGATTCTTTTCCCTGAGATACTGTCCAGCGGTCTGTCTTCATCACCTTATATGTAATTGGAGTTGTCGCATTCTTTGGAGCACGGATATCCAACTCTCCTACACGCACCCATCCTGCTGTCTGTTCTTTGTTTACGATTCGGATTGCTTTGATCTTCTCGCTTGTTGTAAAGTTCACCGTCTGATCTTTTGCGTTTGTGAGATCTCCTGCTTTTTTCCAGTTGTTCTGTCCGTCTACGCTGTACTGTACTTCTGCTTTCTTGAACACATCATTCGTCGCTGATTGTCCCTGTGTCATTCTCACACTGCCAATCTGTTTTGCCTCCGGCAAAGTTACCTGAATATAAGCACCTTCTGCGATTGTGTCGCGATTTGGATTCTCATATGGTCCTTTTGCAAGCCATGCTTCTGTGGAAAGATCACCATCAAACAACTTGTCTGTTGTCGTTCCACTCTGTACAGAAATTCCACTGAATGTCACTGCTCCTGTATAGCGTTCTGTCTCTGCAGGAGCTTCTTTTTGATTGTTAATCTGAATCTCACGAATCTCAAGCCAGCAATCATTTTTGTTCGCCTCTGTCGCAATCAATCTGATTCCTTTCGCTTTTAAATCTTTTGGAAGATTTTTCTCTTCCACTGTGATGTCCTGAACTTTCCCCTGTACTCCTGTAAAATTGTTCTCCATATCTGTCAGAGTCAGATCTGTCCAAGTTCCGTCTTCTTTCATATACTGCAGTTTTGCGTGTTCAAAATGATCTTTTCCTGTTCCAAGCACAAAACGAATGCTGTCCACATCAATCATTTTGTTGTATTCCACACCGATATAATCGTCTTTTGAAAGTGAGTTCGGATTTTTGTAAATCACTTTTGTGGATTCATCGCCGTCAAAGAGATTCTCTTTCGCTCCTTCCGGTGTATCTTTTCTGCTTGTGATAAACTTCTGAATCACTTTATCCGGGTTGATTGCGGTCTCCGCCTTTGCAGATACATATTCCGCCAACGTATTGATAAATGGAACGATGTGCTGTACGCCAACCTCTGCATATTCCTGATGATCTACATATAAAAAGTCATGTGTTTTTGATCGGTCAAATGCTGTCTTTCCGGCTGTATTGTAATTGATCACAGCTGACACATCGCCCTCCAGATCACTCTTCACACCGTTTAAATATGCAATTGCCGCTTCTGTTGTGTCGTCCCAGCAGTCCAGCCAGTATACAATCTGCCCTTTGATCGCTTCATTTCCGCTGGCACGATATGTTTTGGCAGCTTCCTGGAGCAGTTCAAATTCTTCAATCATTGCATCCACCTCATCTGCTGTAAGTGTCTCCTCTTCCAGTTTTTCTTTAAATGCATTTAACTGTTCTTTCAATACTACAGATTCCTGCAATGCCGTAACACGGGAATCCATTGCCTGATTGATCATATGCTTTGACATCTCACGAAGCGCATCGCTTGCTTCATTTGAAATCGCAGAATTGTGATCCACGAAAGAGAAGGATGCATTCCAAATCTCTTCTGCCTCTTCTTTTGTCTCCCAGATATTCCATGCGTAAGATGCATTTCCGAAGATTGCAACCTTACTTGGCTCTGACTGCTGCATTGGATTCAACATAATTCCCTGAATCTTAGATGGTTCCACTCCCGGATGAAGGAATGTATCATATCCACCCATGATCAGGTGTTTCTTTGAGTTATCTGTACAAGGCCAATTAATCCACATAAATGGTCCACGACCTACATTGTTTGTAAATGTAGAAGTAAAGTTATCCGTCACTTCTCCCCAGACTCTTCCTCCAGTCATAACAATCTGTACGTTGTCCGGTGCCTGTTTCAAAATCTGAAGTTCCTGACTGCTTCCGTTGCCCATGTAGTCATATGGAACATATGGGATTGTCATCTTCATATCCGGATATTCTTCTTTCACTTCTTTGAGCCAATCTGTCATATCATTCAACAGGCGTAATCCGTTTTGTCCCCCCGGATTCCAAAAGTCATCTGCAAGAATGGCAATCTGACGTACCCCCTGATCGATCACCTGTTTGAATTTTGCCTGCAGTTTTGCTAAATCTTCCTCATAATGTTCGTCAAAACGAAGATGATTTTCGCCCGGGAACGGATGCAGAGCATATACATAGCGGCATTTAGACTCATTTCCCGCCTCTGCCAATGGTCTGATCTTTGTCTTTAACTCTTCCTCTGTATAAAGTTCATCCCACTGCGTACGGTGCTTCGGATCATCTTTCGGTGCATAGAAATATGCATTCAGTTTATAATATCCGCCCCATTTCATCAGATTCACGCGGTCTTCTGTAGACCATGGATTTCCATAATATCCTTCGATAAATCCACGGCTCACAACATCTGCATAGTCCTCAATCTCAAAGTTTCGTATTGTGAGACTGTCAAGCTGTGCAAATACATGATACAGCGTAGTCAGTCCGTAAAATGCAGAATCTGTATCTTTTCCAAGTACAGAGATGACATTTTCATCACTCGCCAAAAAATACGAATCTGTCTTCTCAAATAATGCATCTTCCGGTGCATACTCTTTTGTAATATAGTCCTCTGCCTCTCCGTCTTCTCCGTGTACGCCGACATAGACGTTCGTCGCACCTTTCTTCGGCTCATCTGACTCCTTCACCTTAATATCTTTGAGCGCCGCTGCCTCCTCCAGCCGGTCTTTTGTCGCCTCATCAATTCCGGTGTCATAGATGACATTCATCTCCTTGCCGAGAATATAATCTCCCTCCTGATATTCCATCTTATGAGGAGTTGGATAGATTACATAGTCCTCTGCGGTTTGTTTTGCCGCCTGTACCGGCATAAAATTAGTCGGTATCGCAACGGTTGCTGTCAGCATCCCGGCAATCAGTCTCTTTATCATTTTCCTTCCCATAATTTTCGCCTTTCCTTTCTCATATTTTATCCTCATGCACTATCATTTCTTATTATATCATTTTTCATAGTTTTGTGTTGTTTTTTTTATTTTTTTTATATAATTTTACACCTTATTTTTAATATATTCTTTTGTGATATAGACAACTTCACCACTAAGCAAAATCAGAGCCGTCATATTTGGCAATGCCATCAGTCCGTTGAACGTATCCGCGACCTCCCACGCAAGGTGCGGCGTTATCATACACCCCGGCAGAATCATCAGTACATAGACCATTTTGTAAAGAAACGCCGATTTTTCTCCAAACAGATATGCCGCCGTGCGCTCTCCAAAATACGCCCAGCCAACCATTGTTGCAAAAGCAAACAATACGATCGAAATTGCAAGAAATTTATCTCCAAAAGGAATAACCGTCGAAAAAGCTTCCCCGGTCAAAGTTGTTCCATCCACATTTTCGATCCCGCGCGCCATATTGGAAAGATACACTTGCGGCT
>ULMJ01003502.1_pt1 | contig 23588 bp, 15 predicted proteins | sample 1951641 | NCBI WGS metagenome assembly ULMJ01 (sample SAMEA4835550, study PRJEB28245) | human gut metagenome | biome: gut microbiome; material: fecal sample | place: Denmark | collected 2008 | reverse complement strand
TGAATATGTATTGGTTGGAGGTGATATGGAAACCGGTCTTATTTATGATATAGTTACATACTGTGATCTTGTTCCATATAAAAGGTGTTATCGGGAATGTGAATTTGTGGGTGATGGTAAAGTGGATCCCAATAATCCTTATCCGCCTAATACAATAGGATATGGTGGTACTGAATCCCTTAAAGGAGCAATGGAAATATTGATGAATTCAATATTGAATAAAGGAGGTTTCTCGAAAGAACAACTACCTCTTTATAGAGAGGTTGCGAATAATTGGTATCAGTATTCAGGGACATATACAGAGTCCTTTCCACCCAAAGTATTGTATCAATATATAAAAAAATAAAGAATATGAAAAAGAATATTTTGATGATTGTGGTTATTCTGTTAAGTGCAACCACTTTAATGGGACAGACTGAATCCCAACATTTTGTGTATGAAAAGCATGAAAAACCTAATGATGGTTATATGACAATGAAGCCCAAAAACGAAATCAATCGTATTTTGGAGAAGGGTGGAGTTTTATTGGAACTTCCTTCTGAGACTAAAACTTCTTGGGGAGAGTATTCGAGAGTAAAACCTCTGCAGGAATTAGTGGATGAGGGGGTGCTTTCTAAACAAAGAATATTGGAATTAAAGAAAGAGGATAAAACGATAATAAACGTTTTCTTTGATGAGACTGGAATTGTAAGTTATGTTTATTTTTGGGTTATTCCCGGGACAAAATCTCTTTTGACAGATCAGGAACTTTATGACATAGCCCAAAGATATAAAGGGATTAAATATGATATGACAGGAGCCAAAGTTATTGAATCAGAGAAAGGCTCTAAAACCAGTTTTTATTGTTCGGACTTTTTTAAACTCCCGTATGAAGATTTAAAAAATAGTACTCCTTGACTGTAAAGAGAGCAGAAAGCGGGATTGTTTTCGCTTTCCGTTTTCTGCTTTCTTGAAATCGTACTTAGTTAAGATGTATCAAATGCATTTGGAAACAGCTGGAGTTATATGTCTAACTTGTGTTTGATCAAACGGTATTGCGCTTATAATAAATAAAGAATGGGGTTTACAGTTTCCATCAAAACAAAATTATATAGTAAAGGTTACGTATAATAGATGTACTGAAACTTATGTTGTAGCTTCTGATAAGCAGAAATTTGGAAACCCATGCTTTGTGTAATGTAAACATGGAAATACAGGATTCCGAGTTTGTATCTATAATGGAGCCATTAGGATGTGGGAAAAGTACATTGTTGAATTAGATGATAGGACCTAATATTATAATGAATAATATAAATATATAACAATAATTTTTTAATAAAAACCGATCGTATTATGAAGAAAAGAATTTTGTGTATTGTAATAGTTGTGTGTACGTGCATTATTGTTCGTGCCGATGGTGCCGATTCACTGGCTTTGACTCCTCCTATGGGATGGAATAGCTGGAACTGTTTTAGTTGCGATGTCAATGAGCAACAGATACGGGATATGGCAGACCTTATTGTAGCAAACGGGATGAAAGATGCCGGTTATACCTATGTGAACGTTGATGACTGCTGGCAAGTGGGGCGTGATGCGGATGGGAATATTGTGGTTGATTCAGTACGTTTTCCTTCCGGCATAAAGGCATTGGCAGATTATATACATTCCAAAGGATTGAAGTTTGGCATCTATTCTTGTGCAGGGTCATTGACTTGTGCCGGACGTCCGGGAAGTCGTGGTTATCAGTTTCAGGATGCCCGTACTTATGCCGGGTGGGGAGTGGATTTCTTGAAGTATGATTGGTGTTTTGATGAGGCTCAAAGTCCTCAGGGAGCTTATCGTACTATGCGTGATGCTTTGAAAGCCAGCGGCCGTCCCATTGTATTCTCTATTTGTGAGTGGGGAAGTAGCAAACCGTGGACATGGGCAAAAGGAGTAGGACATTTGTGGAGAACTACGGGGGATATTATCAATGCTTTTAAAGGTACGGTACACTGGGGAGGATGTAGTGTAGTGGATATCATCGACAGGAATGCGGATCTATATCCTTATGCCGGTCCGGGACATTGGAATGATCCTGATATGTTGCAGGTAGGTAATGGGGTACTCACTACTGAGGAGAATCGTTCACACTTCACTATGTGGTGTATGCTGGCTGCTCCGTTGCTGGCTGGAAACGATTTGAGAACTATGGATAAAGAAACATTATCTATTCTTACGAATAAAGATGTAATAGCGGTAAACCAAGATGAACTGGGTGTACAGGGACGCCGTTACATGAAAATAGATCAACATGAAATATGGGTAAAACAGTTGTCCGATGGAGAAGCTGCGGTATGCTTCTTTAATCGTGATGAACAACCATGGACATTTGAGTATAAGTTTGGAAAAGACAAATCTCATCTTCATTTTGCAGATATCAGGCTTTGGGAATTGGAATATGATGTATATGATATCTGGAACAAGAACAAATATCTCGGAACTTCCAGTGATAACCTGAGTTTCCAAGTTCCTGCCCATGGTGTTGTCTTGGTAAAATTGTCTCCTAAAAATAAGAAGTGAGATTGATAATTGATTGTTATGAAAAGACTTTTATTCAGCGTAATATGTACGCTTATGGCTTTTACCGGATTTGCGCAGGAACAAATCTCGATTAAACATGGCCCGTATCTCCAGAACCTGAAGGAAACGGAAACTACAATTGTATGGGTGTCAAATAAAGTTTCTGTAGGGTGGGTGGAAGTAGCACCGGATGATGGTACAAGCTATTACCGCTTTGAACGCTCCAAATTTTTTGATGCTACGAATGGGGTGAAAAATGTTTCGCTATTACATGCAGTTCGTATCACCGGCCTTAAACCCGGTACCAGCTATCGTTACCGCATTTACTCTCAGGAGGTCTTGGAACGTAAAGGAGAAGAAATCGTTTATGGTAATGTAGCGGCTCCCAGTATCTATGATAAGCGTTCATTGAAGTTCACGACAAATGATCGTAATAAACCGGCAACTTCTTTTATTATGCTGAATGATATACACGGCAATACAGATTATATTCCAAAACTACTGAATATTGCAGGGTTCAAAGAGACGGATATGATTATTTATAACGGTGATATGATGAATTGGCTGATGGATGAAGAGGCGCTGTTCAAAGGTTTTATGGATATTACCGTAGATCTGTTTGCTACTAATAAGCCCATGTACTATGCTCGTGGAAATCATGAGACGCGTGGTTTGTTTGCAACTTCTTTCCAGCACTATTTCTCTCCTAAGGAGCCGCACTTGTATTTCTTGTTGCGACAAGGTCCGGTTTGTTTCATTTTCCTGGATACAGGTGAGGATAAGCCGGATTCTGATATAGAGTATCACGGTATCACGGATTATGATAATTATCGCACTGAGCAAGCTAAATGGCTTTCTGAAATTGTAAAATCTCCTGAATTTCAATATGCGAAATTCAAAGTCGTTATTGCTCATATGCCTCCCTTGCCTGACCGGGACTTATGGCATGGACAAGGAGAAGTTTTGGAAAAGTTTGTTCCCATTCTGAATGATGCGCAGGTAGATGTTATGTTATGCGGGCATCTACATCAGTATTTTAATAACAAGCCGACGGATAAAGTTCACTTCCCGGTCATTGATAATTCCTCAAATACAGTCCTTAAAGGTGTTGTAGAAGGAAATAAGTTGAATATGGAAGTGAAGAGTATGAATGGAGAGATAATAGATCAAATTTCCATCATGGCAAAATAGTGAATCATTTTTTTAAACTATGAATAATATGAGTTTTGTATTAAAAAAATCTTTTAGTTTCTTATTGTTTGTATGTGTGTGTGGAGCACTGATGGCTGAAAGTTTTACTTCACCGGACGGAAATCTTTACTTAGATTTTACAGTAAATGCTCAGGGAGAACCGGTATATCAGCTTTTCTATAAAGGTAAGGCTGTAGTGAAACCTTCAAAATTGGGTTTGGAGTTAAAGGATGATCCGGGACTTATGGATAATTTTACACTATCTGCTACTGAGACTTCAACTTTTGATGAACTCTGGAAACCGGTTTGGGGTGAAGTTGCACAAGTCCGTAATCACTACCATGAACTGACTGTGACTTTGGAACAGAAAGCCCAAAATCGTAATATGATTATTCGTTTCCGGCTCTACAATGATGGTTTGGGGTTCCGGTATGAGTTTCCATTACAAAGAAATCTAAATTATTTTATTGTAAAAGAAGAACATACCCAGTTTGCCATGACTGGTGATCATATTGCTTTTTGGATACCGGGTGACTATGATACGCAGGAGTATGATTATACCCAATCCAAACTATCTGAAATACGGGGCTTAATGAAGAGTGCTGTAACGGTAAATGCTTCTCAATTTGTATTTTCTCCTACAGGAGTCCAGACATCCTTGCAGATGAAAACGGCTGAAGGATTATATATCAATTTGCACGAAGCTGCTCTGGTAGATTACTCTTGTATGCATCTCAACTTGGATGATAAAAATCTGATATTTGAGTCTTGGCTTACTCCTGATGTTCTGGGCAACAAGGCATATATGCAAGCTCCTTCCAAGACTCCTTGGCGTACCATCATTGTAAGTGATGATGCACGGGATATTTTGGCATCCAAGCTGACTTTGAACCTGAACGAACCTTGCGCCTATGATGATGTGTCTTGGATTAAACCGGTGAAGTATATCGGTGTGTGGTGGGAGATGATTACAGGTATGAAGTCGTGGAGCTATACGGATGAGTTGCTTGCCATGAGATTTGGTGAAAACGATTATACCAAGATTAAACCGAATGGTCGTCACGCAGCCAATAATGAGAATGTGAAAAGGTATATTGATTTTGCGGCTGAGCACGGTATAGATCAGGTATTGGTAGAAGGGTGGAATGAAGGCTGGGAAAGCTGGGGAGGAAGTTCCAGGGATTTTGTTTTTGATTTTGTTACGCCTTATCCCGATTTTGATGTGAAGATGCTGAATGCCTATGCACAAAGTAAGGGAGTCAGATTGATGATGCACCATGAAACGTCGGCTTCCGTTCGTAACTATGAGCGCCATTTGGATAAGGCTTATCAATTTATGGTAGATCATGGTTATAACTCTGTAAAGAGCGGATATGTTGGTGATATTATCCCCCGTGGTGAACACCATTACGGACAATGGATGAATAATCATTATTTGTATGCGGTGAAAAAAGCAGCTGAATATAAAATTTGTGTAAACGCTCATGAGGCAGTCCGTCCTACAGGTTTGTGCCGTACTTATCCGAATTTGCTGGGTAATGAGTCAGCCCGTGGTACAGAGTTTGAGCCTTATGACGGAAACAAACCGTTTCATACTACACTACTGCCTTTTACCCGTCTGATTGGCGGGCCAATGGATTATACTCCCGGTATTTTTGATATTTGCCTGACATTCCTAAATCGTGAAAATCATGGGCAGATTCATACCACTCTTGCCAAACAATTGGCCTTGTATGTCACCCTTTACAGTCCGTTACAAATGGCGGCTGACTTACCGGAAAGTTACGAGCGTCATTTGGATGCTTTCCAATTCATTAAAGATGTTGCCGTTGATTGGGACGACAGTAAATATCTTGAAGCTGAACCGGGAGATTACATAACTGTAGCTCGTAAGGCAAAAGGTACAGGCAACTGGTTTGTAGGTGGTATTACGGATGAAAATGCGCGTGTTTCTACTTTTACTCTTGACTTCTTAGAACCGGGAAAAGAATATGTGGCAACTTTATATGCTGATGCTAAAGATGCTGATTACGAAAAGAATCCTACCGCATACCAGATAAAGAAGGGTATTGTGACTGGTAAAACTAAGATGTCCATAAAATTGGCGCGTAGTGGAGGCTTTGGCTTAAGTTTGATTGAAGCTACGGCAATAGATAAGAAGACTGTGAAGAAATGGAAATAATACAGATGATAAATTGTAGAATGGTCCTTGAAATTAATTAGAATGTGATGAAAGAATCAATCTTTTTGCAGGGATCTTTTTATCTTTGCATATCCTAATAATTAATATCTAAGTATGAAAATGAAAAGATTAAAACAAAGTTTGCTATTGATTACTATCCTGGGAGGGTTATCAATAAGTGGAGCATATGCTCAGAAAAATGATTTTGCCAATTTAGCTCGTTATGCAAAAGAAAATGCTGCACTTTCAAAGCCCGTAAAGAAAGAGAAGAGAGTGGTCTTCATGGGAAATTCCATTACGGAAGGGTGGGTGAGAACTCATCCTGACTTCTTTAAAACAAATGGATATATAGGTCGCGGTATCAGTGGGCAAACCTCTTACCAATTCTTGTTGCGTTTTCGTGAGGATGTTATTAATCTTTCTCCGGTTTTGGTAGTCATAAATGCCGGAACTAATGATGTTGCCGAGAATGTAGGTCCATACAATGAGGAATACACATTTGGAAATATTGTTTCGATGGTAGAATTGGCTAAAGCGAATAAAATAAAGGTGATTCTGACTTCTGTACTACCGGCGGCAGCTTTTAAATGGAGACCGGAAATAAAAGACGCTCCTCAGAAAATCCAATCATTGAATGCCCGTATAGAAGCGTATGCAAAAGCAAATAAGATTCCTTATGTGAATTATTACCAGGCAATGGTGTTGGATGAAAACGGAGCACTAAATCCTAAATATACAAAAGACGGAGTACATCCGACAAATGAAGGGTATGACATAATGGAACCAATCATTCAAAAGGCTATTGAAGATACGCTTTAAAAGAATGGATAACTCATAAGAAAAACCTCCTTTCTCTATTACCATAACAGGATGAGAAAGGAGGTTTTCTTATTAATCAACTCTATTTGTTTATTAGTTTGACAACTCCGGATTCGCCGCAATCGCCTCTCTCGGAATCTGAATCGTATAGCGTTGGTCATCCTGTTCCAATACATAAGTTCCTCCCTTGATCACTTTTTCAATACGAGGGCGGGTGGTACGGCGCAGGTCGAACCAGCGGTGTCCTTCAAAAGCGAGTTCACGTTTACGCTCGTCCAGAATTTCCTGTATCAGTGCCTCTTTAGCCATTGCCTCGACAGCGGTAACTTTGGTCGTGTAAGCTTCCGGCGTATAGCGCTTCTGCATTAACTCCAGCAATCGGGTGCGTGCCTGGGGTAATTTGTCCGATTGTGCAGCTGCTTCTGCTGAATTCAGATACATTTCGCCCACACGGAAGGAGCAACGGAAATCATCTTTTCCACTCTTCTGACTGAAACGGTAACCGTTCTTGTCAGCCGGTTTGAAGTAAGCATCCAGGCGCAAATCTCCTTTCCCATATGAAGATGCCAAAGCTTCGGACAGCACCGCTGCCTGAGTGTAGTTAGAAGACATGCCGCGTTCCAAAGCGGTGATATTCTCTACAGACTGATAGTTGTTCGGCAGCATAAACGCTTCGTCGTTGAAATCTTCCAGTGTATTCTTCTCGGCAAGAACGGATTCAGCAGCCTTATATGCATTGTCCCATTGTCCCATATACAAATATACACGGGCACGGAGAGCTTTTACGGATAAGGTGGTGAAACGATAAGAAAACTTCTGTTCCCAAGCATCCTTGTTAATCAACTTTTCAGCTTCATTGATATCTGAGAGTACAGACTCATAAATCTGTGCAACTGTGTTCTTCTTCAGAATTTCGTTGATATCGCTGTTCAGTTTCAACGGCACAGCTTTTGTTTCTAACGCTCCCGGACGGGTGTAAGGCTGTCCGTAAAGATTTACCAACAGGAAATGCATGTAGGCACGGAGCAGATAACATTCGCCAATCAGTTGGTTGATATCTTCTTCGCTTCCTTCATTGATTGAATTCCGCTCTTCTATGGTATAGTTTGCGGTGAACATGATGCTGTAGAAGTTCTTCCACTCAAAGGAAGTAGTCTGCCCCGGAGCGCTGAAGTCATCCCAGCATTCTATTTTTCCGTAACGGTCCTGTTCCCAGCTATCATCTTTTACATACATTTCGTCTGAGCGGAAACAAGCCAGTCCTCTGGCATCGGGAACATTCTTGTATGATGTGGCAATTAGTGCCCTGTACTCAGCCAAAGTCTGGGGTATCACTTTTCCCGTAGGCTGAATATCCAGCATATCGCAGGCAGTCAGCAATACTACACTGCTCATCAATAACATGATATATATCTTTCTCATTGTTGTTACTCTCTATAAAATTAAAAAATCAGGTTCAGGCTTAAGGTAACGGACTTCGGAGCCGGTGTTGCATAAGCATTGGACATGGTTTCCGGATCGAGGTAATTCTTATAGCTTGAGCCGAATACCAATAAGTTACGTCCCTCTATGGCAACCGTGGCAGAAGTCATTCCCAACGTGCGACTGAAGTTAGTGGGCAATGTATAGCCCAACCGAATATTTTGCAGTCTCACATAGTTCAGGTCTCTGATCCAAATATCCAGGTTACGGTATATTTCATTCTGATTTGAATACCACATATATTCGTCCAGACGTTCGTTCTGACTCAGCAGAACCGGGAAGATCGTTTCCGTATTTTCCGGAGTCCAACGGTTCAGGATGTCACGGTTTGTGTTGCGTCCTTTGTCAAAGTCAACGATGGAGTAGGTGGGCTGGCTGCGTACTTTTCCACCGAAGTCGAAGCTGAAGTTGACGCCCAGTTCGAATGCCTTGTAGGTGAAAGTATTGTTGAAACCGCCCGTATAAGGGCAGTCGGCAGTACCAACATACGTGTAAAGTTCGCGACGTTCGCGGGCTGTCAGGTCGGTTGCTCCGAATCCCCATTCCTGCAATTTAAAGAATTCCATAGCCGATACGGCTTTTCCGTCTTTATCCTGAAACATCGGATAACCTTCTTCATCCAGTCCGGCCGTTTTCAGGGCAAACAAGGCTCCTACAGGATATCCTTCGCGTCCCGGTTCCAGGGCATCTTCGCGCAGTGCTTCTTTCAGTACTTTATTGTTGTTGTATGCGAAGTTGAAATTAGTAGTCCACATGAAGTTTTTGGTGTGGACATTGCGTGTGCTGAGGGCAACTTCGACACCTTGGTTCTGCATACTGGCCCAGTTGACGGTCAACATTTCAAAACCGGTTTCCAACGGCAGCATCTGAGTACCAATCAAATCTACCCCTTTGCGATAATAGTAGTCTACGCTCAGGTTGATAGCCTGATTCAATACTGCAAAGTCAAATCCGGCATTTACAGAGTGGGTTTTCTCCCAGCGCAGTTTCTTATTCGGGGCGCCGGAAACGTCAATCATGTCTTCTGAACCTCCCGGCAGAATGTTTTCAACTCTGTAATTTCCCAGAAGGAAAGGAGAAGTGTTTTTATCTATGTTTCCCTGCAAACCGTAGGATGCACGGATCACCAGGTTGTCTATCCATTTGGTGCCTGCCATAAAAGGTTCCTGAGAAACACGCCACAAACCACTGACTGAATATAATGGCAGATAACGGTACTTCTTGTCTACACCGAAAAGGTCGGAACCGTCGAAACGGATACTTCCGCCCAATGTATAGCGGTTCAGTAAAGAATAAGACAGGGTTGAGAAAGCGGACACATATGCATTCTCCACATGACCCTTCTCATGCAACTTGAATGCCTTGCTTTCCTCCGGGAAGATAATCGGCTTGGTTGTCAACGTCTTCCGGTCAAATCCATAACCGGCGCTGTACAGCTTTTCCTCCCATGTCTTACGGATTTCCGTTCCCACCATTACTTCAAATTCATGGATGTCGTTGTAGGTATCGCGATATTCTCCCATCGCTTTCCAGGTGAGTTGAGACAACGAGTTTTCGTTAGCCTTATGGAATCCTCCTTCCGGCAGATAAGTTACACCATTGCTGCGGTGATTCTTCTTTTCTTTACGCATGGCAAAAGATTCTTCGTCGGCAATCTTTTCGATAGATTTCTTATCGAGTTGCAGTCCAAGTTGGGTTGTAATCTTGAACCGGTCGTCAAAACGCAACTCTGCATCGAAGATGGAAGAAAGTCCGTTAATGGTAGTTTCATTGGTGGTATTTCTTTGTTCTTCGAAAGGATTGAGGCCAAAGTCCATGTCTACATCATTCTCCACGTCGATGTCATAGTTGTAGTTACCATTGGCATCATAAGGCGTGAAGTAAGGATTAGCCAGACGCGAGTAGAATATCGGATTGGTTAAGCCATCTGAATCCGGCAGATAACTCGAATTCTTACGGCGGTTGGCAAACATCGAAGCACCTACTTTCAGGATACTGTTCACTTTATAACTGGTCTTCATTACTAAGTTCAGACGTTCGGCAGATACGTTCGGCACATTACCATTTTCTTTCATATATCCGAAAGAAGTATAGTAAGTTGCCTTTTCGCTACCACCGGAAAGAGACAGGTTATACTCTTGCGTAAATGCGTCACGGAAAAGTATATCACTCCAATCCGTATTGGTTGCCTTCAGTTTGTTGATGGCACTTTGAGCGTTTGGCGACAAAGCGTCCCAGCCTCCGTCTTTGAAATTGCCCAGTTCGTTCATGCCGGAGATGATGCGGTATACTTCACCTTTGGTTTCCCGGTAAGGATAGCCGGCTGCCAGCAGGTCGAGTTCCAGACCTACTTTTTCTTCCGAGTTCAACAGATTCAAGCGGTCTATATTCAACTTCGGAGAATAGGTCAGTTTGGTAGAAAAATTGATAACCGGTTTTCCTACTTTACCTTTTTTGGTGGTGATCACAATGACACCGTTGGCGGCGCGGGCACCATAAATGGCAGTTGCGGCAGCATCTTTCAGTACGGTGATGTTGTCGATGTCAGCTGGATTGAGACCGGCAATGGCAGTCTGGCCGATGTTGTCGATGTCTTTCAGTACCTCCATGTTGGGAATGTTGGTCCCTTCCAATGGAATGCCGTCCAACACCCACAAAGGGTCTTGCGTACCATTCAGGGAGGATGTACCGCGAATACGGATTTTGGCAGGAGCACCCGGAGTACCGGAAATGTTGCTTACGGAAAGTCCGGCAATCTGTCCGGCCAATGCCTGGTCTATGCTTTTGGTTGCACCTACCATCTGGTCCGAAATATCAATTTTCGATACGGCAGCCGTCAGTTTGCGGCGTTCCACCGTTTGGTATCCCGTCACAACTACAGCATCAAGCATGTGTGCAGAAGGCTGGAGGGTAATGTTGTATTGACTTTTGCCTGGTATGAGCTTCACTTCCATTACATCATAGCCCACATAGCTACAATAAAAGCGGGTAATACCTTCCGGGATGGAGATTGAGAACTTACCGTCAATATCTGTAATGACACCGATCGTTGACTGGTTATTCCCGTTTTTCTTCAAATCATCAGTCGTCACATAGACGGAAGCACCGATGAGAGGTAAATTATCTTCGGAAGAAATTACTACACCCTCTATCTGCCGGTTTGCGGCAAGGGCGTAACTAAGGGTTCCTATCAGTAATAGGAACGTGACAGATAAGCGTTTTTTCATCTGTTAAAATAATAAAATTAATACTTATATTGAAAACAGGTTTTAGCTACAAGCTACGAGTTAGCAGCTACAAGTTGCTGCGCTGTACTTGTGTGGGTGTGTGTCAAAATAAAGATTATTCTATTTTTGACGCATCGCCCGGCTATCATGCCGAAAGGCACTTGTAGCCTGTAGCTCGTCACTAAATTTAGCACTATGCGCTAAATTTAAAGTCCTAATGCCGTATTAATACGGAGAATCATGTCCTTATAATGATATTTAGTTGCTACGTCCGATGTTCTCAGACGACTTTGAAGCAAATCTTTGATGCGAAGCAATTCGCCTCGTTTCACAGAAATGGCATCCGAGATACGGTTCAGTTGTGAGCCGTAGAAGTTCAATTCGCGGCGGGCACCCATGCGGTCGGCATCCAGTGAACGGTGGGCATGCTCGTCACAACTACACAACGGCAATTGGCTATCCAGCAGGAAATGATTATCCATTAATTTCTTATTGATCTTCACACCTTCACTTTCGGCAGCAGCTGTAATCAGGGCGTCCACAAAATTCTTCTGTAAGGCACGCGTCATGACATCGGGCAACGCTCCACGCTCAGTGGTTGCGAAGATGCTGCGATGCAAGCCATCCATCAGTTCTACAGCCGTGAAGGCTTTCTTTCCGTTCACCGCTTCGTTTTCGAGCATGCGCACCAGGCGGTTGTTGCCCAACAGATCCCAAAGAATATACGACTGTGCATTTTTCAGCACCTGAGTCGGTGCATTCTCTACCACACCCAGCGGAGTGTTGCGAAGCAGATACGTATATTCGCCAACTTCGGTATCGAACAACCATTTCGGGTAAGTCAGCACTTCATCCAGCAAGAATTTCAGGGCAGCCTGTTGCTTTTCTTTTTCTACAAAAGTGTACGTCTTCTGTCCGTCGCCTACCACTGTGTTTTCTATATAAATACCGCCTACATTGGCAAGCACATGATACAGATAATTGTTCCACTGGTTGATAACCGCATAATAGAGGCGTGAAGCTTCTTCGTAGGTCTGTCCCTTTTCACCGGTTGTTGTCCATCTGATGATTTCGGGAACAATGCGTTTCAGGTTGGCAATACCATACTGTGAAGAACGTACGGCATCATCTCCCAAATCTTCGTTCTGTGCACGAGGGTCTACGGCATCGCGCACATCCTGTGCTTCGCTATATTTATAAAGACGGTCCGTATGGCGGCTCAGGAAGTCATAAAGCAAGTCTTTCTCTTCTTCCGGAGTCTCCTTGCCATACCAACGGTAACCGTATTCAATGGCAAAAATATCATAGGGGCCGATATGTGGAGATAGTGCAGTGACACCATCACCCGGCTGTGCCACATAGTTGAAGCGGGCATAGTCCATGATGGAAGAGGAAGTAGAGTTCATCCGGTCGGTGAATGACTTGGAACGGAGCGAGTCGGTGGGAAATGCCCACGAACCCATCATGTTGTGGCGCAGACCTAATGAGTGTCCCACCTCGTGGCAGGCCACAAAGCGCATAGCGTCGCCCATCAGTTCGTCGGACAGCTTGATGCCACGGGCTTCCGGCCTTACGGTTCCGGTTTGTACGGTGATCCATTCCTGAAGCATGTTCAATACATTGTGCCACCACATGATGTCCGCTTCCAGGATTTCTCCTGAGCGTGGGTCAAGAATAGATGGCCCCATGGCGTTAGCCTTGGTTGAAGCGGCATAAGTCAGAACGGAGTAGTTTACGTCGTCCATGTCTATCGCCACGCTGTCGGTGACATCTTTAGCAATGATTGCGTTTTTAAAGCCGGCACGCTCAAAGGCCACCTGCCAGTCTTCGATGCCCTGCTTGATGTACTTGCGCCAGCGATACGGTGTGGAATTTTCTATATAGAACACGATGGGTTTTGCCGGTTCCACCAATTCACCACGCAGATAGCGTTCGCGGTCTTCCGGTTTTGGTTCCAGACGCCAACGGGTGATGAATTGCTGTTTATTTACCCGTTGCTGTCCATCGCTGTAACTCAGCAGTGGATTGGTGAAGTAACCCACACGGGCATTATCGAGCCGGCCTGCCATTGGCGTTTCCGGCAGCAACATCAGTGAAGAACTTACTTCAACCGTCACATAAATGGAAGTCGTTCCTTCGGTCACTTTTGTGGTCAGTTCGGAGGTGGCCACCACATTGTTCTCGAATGCTTTGATCGAGAGGATGCGAGAGAGGTTCTTGATAGAAGAAGTCCCCAGGTTGATGTTGGTGAATACGTTATTAATGCTTGTTTCCGTACCGTCGTAAATATCGTTCACCTTGATGACCATGGCGGTGGAGTCATTATTGAATGCCTCGATTTTGAAACCGGCTATCAGAGGTGAGATGTAATTATCACGTACGGACTGGCTGATGGCATCCCCGGCAGGAGCGAGGGGGAGAGGGCGGCTCTGGCGGATTAGTAATTTGTTCGTTGCCTTGTCCAGTTCGAAGCGCACCATCTGGTTCTCGTAGTTCGTGCCACGGTTCACTCCGGCTTCGTTCAGCTCGGACGGAACACGTTGTAGCTTGTTCACTACCAGCATATCTCTGTCCAGCAGGTTCGTGGGCACCTCAAAGTAATAATCATTCTTTCTCTGGTACACGTTGAACATACCGCGGCGCAGGATGCTACCGTCTCCGGTCAGTTTTTCGTACTCGTTTTTGGATTTAACGCTGTCGTTGGGTTCGCTTTTCTTCTTCTTGCGGAACCAGCCCATGGAATCGGGCGTAGAATTTACAGCATGCAACACAGCAGGCTCGCACATGAAAGCGCCTGTAGCCACTGTAGTAAGTAGGATTGTTTTAAGTTTCATCAGCTTTAATCAATTATCATCAACCCTCTTGCACTACTCATAGAGCGAGGGGTGGCAAAGATAGTAAAACTATCTAAGTGGATAGATGATTGTTGTCCGTTTTGACGTTTTTTGTTTAATATTTCAAATTTTCATGTATCTTACCATAAATTACACAGATATGCACAAATTATAAAAGATGTGCTTCGGCACATACATACTTTATAATCTGTGCATATCTGTGTAATCTGTGGTGAAACCTTGTTTTAATCAAACAAGCTCTTGAACTTCTTGAATATCTTCTCTTTAATTGAAGTGTTCGGTTTGAAGTTGTCTGACGTTTCCATTTCCTCGAGCGCTTTCTTTTCGTCTTTATTAAGTGTTTCAGGCACGTATACGCTGACGTTTACCAATAAGTCACCCGTACCATATCCATTCACACTCGGCAGACCTTTTCCGCGCAGGCGGAGTACTTTGCCCGGTTGTGTTCCCGATTCAATCTTCACTTTCACCTTTCCGTCAATGGTCGGTATCTCTACCGCACCGCCCAAGGCGGCTGTCGGGAAACTGAGAAGCAGGTTGTAAATCAGGTCGTTCTCATCGCGAATCAGCTCCTTGTCTTGTTCTTCTTCTACGAGAATCAGCAGATCGCCCGGCACACCATTGTGCTTGCCGGCATTTCCCTTACCGCCCATAGAAAGCTGCATGCCTTCCATTACGCCTTTCGGAATATTTACACTTACCACTTCTTCACCGTAAACGATACCCTCTCCGGCACACTCCTTACACTTGTTTTTGATGATTTTACCTTCACCGCCGCAAGTAGGACAGGTGGCTCGTGTCTGCATCGTGCCAAGAATTGTCTGTTGATTGCGGATGACTGTACCGCTACCTTTACAGGTGGCGCAAGTCTCCGAACCGCTATCACCTTCGGCGCCGGTTCCATGGCAATGGTTACAGGGAACGTATTTCTTCAGTTTGAATTTTTTTTCTACACCGGTGGAAATCTCTTTCAGGTTCAGTTTCACTTTTACACGCAGATCCGAACCGCGGAAACGGGCACGTTGCTGCTGTGAACCTCCACCTCCAAAGCCTCCTCCGAAGCCGCTGAAACCGCCGCGTCCACCGAAGATGTCTCCGAACATGGAGAAGATATCATCCATAGACATACCACCGCTGAAACCACCGAAAGGGCCTCCGTTACCGGCAGCACCACTCATTCCGGCATGGCCGAACTGGTCGTAACGGGCACGCTTGTCCTGATTGCTTAGCACGTCATATGCCTCTGCCGCTTCTTTGAATTTCTCTTCAGCCACTTTGTCACCCGGGTTTTTGTCCGGATGATATTGAATGGCTTTCTTCCGGTAAGCTTTCTTAATCTCCTCTACCGATGCTGTCTTCTCTACTTCCAGTACTTCGTAGTAATCTCTTTTTTCCATATATATTATGTTATTCTCCTACCACCACTTTGGCATGGCGGATTACTTTGTCGTTTAGCGTGTAACCTGTCTGTACGCAGTCCAGGATTTTGCCTTTCAGGGCTTTATCCGGTGCCGGAACAACGGCGATAGCTTCGTGATAGTCCGTGTCGAGAGGCTTGTCTTTCGTCTCAATCACTTTCACGCCGTCTTGTGCCAGTACAGCCATGAACTTATTATAAATCAATTCCACACCTTCTCTCACTGCTGCTACGTCGGTGGCAGTTTCCATGTTTTTCAGGGCGCGTTCGAAGTCATCCACTACCGGAAGGATGGTGCCGATGGTTTTCTCACCGCCGTTCAGAATCAGTTCTGCCTTTTCCTTCATGGTGCGTTTACGGTAGTTGTCAAATTCAGCAGAGAGGCGCAGATACTTGTCTTTCTGGTCTTCTATTGCCTTGTGGGCTTCTTCCAGTTCCTTAGCAAGCTTTTCTTCCTCTGTCAGAGGAGCTTCTTCCTGCATTTCTTCTTCGCGAATCTCTTCATTTTCCGCAGCTTCTTCCTGAGCAGCTCCAGCTTCCAACTCTTCTTCGTTGATGTTTTCTTTTTCTTTCGGGTCCATATTTCTATTCTTATTATTCTTAAAAAAAGGATTTGTTTTCATTGCTGTCAAGGGTTTAAGTTTATATATCGCTATACCTACAAAAACTCTGCCAAACGGGCAGCTTTTGTCGAAAACGCCGCAAAGGTAATACTTTTATGTCAGATTGACAGCGCATTTCTACGAGTATTCGTAGAAAAATGCCTATCTTTGCACCCGCAAATGAAGTTTTCACCACAGAGTGACTAATTCGTATAAATTGTAAATAGCTAAATAGTAAATAAATAAATGATTACAGTCTCGAACGTTTCCGTACAGTTTGGAAAAAGAGTGTTATTTAATGATGTAAACCTGAAGTTTACGAGTGGTAACTGTTATGGTATCATTGGCGCCAACGGTGCCGGAAAATCTACTTTCCTGCGTACTATATCAGGTGATCTGGATGCTACTACCGGTTCTATTATGTTAGGCCCGGGCGAACGTCTTTCCGTGCTAAGCCAGGATCACTTTAAGTGGGATGCACTTACGGTAATGGATACAGTGATGATGGGGCATACTGTCCTGTGGGATATAATGAAACAGCGCGAAGTTCTTTATGCCAAAGAAGACTTCACCGATGAAGACGGTTTGAAGGTTTCCGAACTGGAAGAGAGATTTGCCGAACTGGATGGCTGGAATGCCGAGAGTGACGCTGCCGCTTTGCTGAGTGGTCTGGGCATCAAGGAAAGCAAGCACTATATGTTGATGGGTGACCTTAGCGGAAAGGAGAAAGTGCGAGTTATGTTGGCACAGGCTCTTTTCGGTAATCCGGATAACTTATTGCTGGATGAGCCTACCAATGACCTGGATATGGAAACCGTGATGTGGCTGGAAGAATATCTGGCAAACTTTGAACATACCGTGTTGGTTGTGAGCCACGACCGCCACTTCCTCGACTCTGTTTGTACGCATACGGTCGATATTGATTATGGCAAGATTAACCTCTTTGCCGGTAACTATAGCTTCTGGTATGAGTCAAGTCAGTTGGCTTTGCGTCAGCAACAGAACCAGAAGGCAAAGGCTGAAGAGAAAAAGAAAGAACTGGAAGAATTCATCCGCCGTTTCAGCGCCAATGTGGCAAAGAGCAAGCAGACCACCAGCCGTAAGAAGATGCTGGAGAAACTAAATGTGGAAGAAATCAAACCTTCTTCACGTAAATATCCGGGTATCATTTTTACTCCCGAGCGTGAGCCGGGCAATCAGATTCTGGAAGTTTCCGGTCTGACCAAGACTCTGGAAGATGGTACGGTACTTTTCCGTGATGTAAACTTCAATATAGAAAAAGGAGATAAGGTGGTGTTCCTTTCACGTGATCCCCGTGCCATGACTTCATTCTTCGAAATAATAAATGAAGAAACGAAGCCGGATGCAGGAATCTTTAATTGGGGTGTCACTATCACTACGGCCTACTTGCCGTTGGATAATACCAGATATTTCAATACCGACCTGAATCTGGTGGATTGGTTGGGTCAGTTTGGCGAAGGGAATGAAGTCTATATGAAGAGTTTCCTCGGCCGTATGTTGTTCTCCGGTGAAGAGGTGCTGAAAAAAGCAAGTGTATTGTCGGGAGGTGAGAAGATGCGTTGTATGATTGCCCGTATGCAGTTGCGCAATGCCAACTGTCTGATATTGGATACTCCGACCAACCACCTGGACTTGGAGTCTATTCAGGCATTCAATAACAACCTGAAGACTTATAAAGGCAACATCCTGTTCTCTTCTCATGACCATGAGTTCATTCAGACTGTGGCCAATCGTATTATTGAATTGACGCCGAACGGCATCATTGACAAGATGATGGAATACGATGAATATATCACTTCAGATCATATTAAGGAACTGAGAGCGAAGATGTACGGAAACTAAATAATTTATTCTCTATTAAAAAAGTATCGCCTTGCAATATTAATTTATTGTAAGGCGATATTTTTTCAGATGATTTTAAATCAATGATATTCTATTGTTTTTCTTTATCAGACAGCTTATGTTCTGCATAATACTCTTTGGCAATAGCAATGGCTCGCTGGAGCTTTTGTGAGAGCACCTGCTTGTCTGGTAGCTGAGTGTAATATTGAGCTACCTTAATTGGACTTTCATTATCGAGCATGAGATATTCAATATGTTCGGTGTTCCCTTCTGAACAAAGAATAAGACCAATTGGTGATTCCTCCCAATCTTTTCTCTCATTTTTATTCAGGTAGCGTAAGTATAATAGCATTTGTCCTTCGTATTCGGGTTTAAGTTTGCCTAACTTTAGTTCAATCACCACCATTCGGCGAAGCCCACGGTGGAAAAATAACAAATCTATATAATAATCTACTGAATCAACCGTAATACGTTTCTGCCGGTCTACGAATGAGAAGTCACTACCTAACTCTTTGATGAATGCTTGAATTTGAGATAGTATGGCAGATTCCAAATCATGTTCTGAAAACACATCTGGTAACCCCAGCATGTCTAAAAAATAACTGCTGCGGAATACAAGGTCGGGTAAAAGTTGATGAGTTTCCTTTACCATAGCGAGTTCTTGCTTTATAAGCTCTTCTGGTTTACGACTGAGGGCTGTTCGCTCATAAAGTTGCTTATCTATCTTATCACTAAGTGTTCTGGTATCCCAATGTTCAATACTGCACATCTCTATGTAAAAAGAACGGGCCAGTTTATCTTTGATATACATGATAGTCTTTAGGTGTGTCCATGTCAATTGTCTCTGCACTGCGGAGACAATGTCCTCCTCAGAGAAAGTCTCTGCTGCGCGGAGACAATGTAGTAGACTCTTGTCACTCCATCCTTTACCATATTTTTGAGTTAGGTTCTGAGCCAATCGTTTAATAACCTGCTTACCGTATTCAGCTCGTTGATTTAGGAGTACATCATCTTTGATACGTGTGCCTATATGCCAATTGGTCAGACATACTTCAGTGTTCACATAAGTGGCAACTCGTGTACGTGTATTGTCAATAATTTGACAAATATCTGAATAGAGATGGTTTTCTTCTGGAAATAAAGTTGTATTATCTTTCATTATTCAAGCACACCATTATTATTTATATATCAATTTATTCTTCCCATCTCCGAACAAATTATCTCCCAACGTCGTAATCTTATTTCCCGTGGCCACCACATAGCGTAGATTATCACACCCCATAAACGCACCGTATTCGATAGCTGTCACCCCGGCAGGTAACTCCAACGTACCACATAATCTCCCGCAACCACTGAATGCCCGTTGACCGATACTTTTCAGACCCTTTGGAAGCTGAATGCTCAACAAGTACTTTTTCTGTGTGAATGTATATTCAGGAATAGCGGTGGCATTGCAGTTACTCAAGTCGATAGCTACCAGATTGGGCATGTAGTCGCGTATCAGGGTGAAGTCCGCTGCATCCAGTTTGCCTTCTACAGTCAGGAAGTTCACATCTTTGGGTTGCAGACCTGCTTCTACCAATTCGCTGGCGAGGCTTCCCATCAGGCCTACCTGTACAAACGCCTCTACCGGCTCACCCTCTATCACAGCAAACGTATCCCAGTGCTTCTTGGCACGGTAGGAGTCGCTGCTGCCCAGGGGCACGAAAATAGCGGTTATACTGTCTGCCAATGCTTCCGGAAGTAAATTGGGAGCGGTCTTCTTTCTCACCTGGCATATTTTCAGATTCTCACAACCCTTGAATGCCGCATCCTCTATATTCTTGGTTTTCTCCGAAAGGATAACTTTTTGCAGAGTGGTTTTTCCGGTGAAAGTGCTGTCGCTTGTCTGTCGGCAGAATGCATATGCAGGCACACAGTTGGGTGGGTAGATGTAGAAACGGTCGGGGAAGGTGCCGCCCTTGCCGGCGTATGTGCTGATGGAGGCATTGGAAATGTCGAGCACTTGCAGACTCTTGAATTCATCCCGCAGATGCTTGAAGTCGATGGCATTCAATTTTCCGGTCAGGGTGAGATGGGTGATACTGTTGGCTTCATCTTCGGTGAGCATGGATACCAAAGTACCGGCTTTGGATACGAAAAATGTTTTGTTGCCGGTAGGTGTGCCTGTATTTTGAGCTGCTACATAAGTACATGCAGCCAACATTATGATAGTGAAGACTTTCTTTATTTTCATGGCTGTTACAAAATATGTTTCAGACAAATATACGGTTTTTACAGGAAGTTATTTTCTATGTTTTAATTTTATAGGTATTTTTGCCGGGGTATTAACATATAGAAACAGAGATATGGAGTCAATGAATGAAAATGCAGGCACCGTTCGGCAAGAACTGAAAGTTGTGGTCTATCTGACTGTGGCAGCGAAGATTATCGTCTATGTGCTTCTGATATTGGGGTTTGCGGCAGCATTTGCTTTTCTGGCGGGCGATTTGCTGAAATTAGTTCCGGCTTTGGCACAGAATGGGGCATTGGGTCTTATTTTACAGGAGGGTTGTTTCCTGGCCGGTGTATTTTTAGCTGCATTCATTTTATTGAGATGGTGGGATTGCTTGCCCTTTTCCGACTTGGGATTATCTGTAAAAGAAAGATGGAAGGACTTCCTTTGGGGAACATTGGCAGCATTTGTCCTCTATGGCATCGGCTTCGGCGTGCTGTATCTTTCCGGTGAAATTAAAATAACCGGAGCGCAGTTTGATGCAACGAACCTGTTGTTGATGTGGATATTCATGCTGTTGGTAGCCGTTACAGAGGAAACCGCCCTTCGCGGTTTTGTGCTGGGGCATCTGCTGAATGCAGGGGTTAACCGTTTTGTGGCATTGTTTATTTCAGCAGCCCTGTTTTCCCTGCTCCATATCTTTAATCCTAATTTTTCCCTTATTGCTTTTTTGAATATTCTGCTGGCTGGGTTAATGCTGGGCGCCTCCTATATCTATACGCGGAATTTGTGGTTTCCCATTGCCCTTCATCTTTTCTGGAACTGGTTGCAAGGTCCGGTTCTTGGTTTCGAAGTGAGTGGCGGACAATTCGGCAACACCCTGTTGAGCTTGGAACTTCCTGAAAAAAATATCATCAACGGCGGTGCTTTTGGCTTCGAAGGCTCTGTGGTATGCACCGCGTTGATGATTATAATGACTGTAATTATTCTGAAATCAGCTTCAAGGCAATCCTCTTGCGATCCATGTCCACACTCAGCACCCGAACCCGGACATGCTGATGAATAGATACGACTTCGTTCGGATCTGAAATGAAGCGGTCGGCCAGTTGAGAAAGGTGGATCAGACCGTTTTCTTTGATACCTATATCGACAAAAGCGCCGAAATTGGTAATGTTGCCCACGATGCCGGGCAGTTCCATGCCTTCGTGCAGGTCGTTGATGGTACGTACATTCTTGTCGAACTCAAAAATCTTTATCGGGCCTCGCGGGTCACGTCCCGGTTTGTCCAGTTCCTGCAAGATATCTTTCAGAGTCGGCATTCCCACCGTGGGAGTGAGGTACTTCTCCGGTTGAATTTTCAGGCGGAGTTCCTTGCTGGCTATTAGCTCTGCCACACTGCAACCCAAGTCTTTTGCCATCTGCTCTACGATGCAGTAGCTTTCGGGATGCACGGCCGAGTTGTCCAGTGGGTTTTCAGCTTGCGGAATGCGGAGGAACCCGGCGCATTGCTCAAATGCTTTGGCACCCATGCGCGGCACTTTCATCAGTTGCTTGCGGGAAGTGAACGCACCGTTCTCTGCGCGATAGTTCACGATGTTCTGTGCAAGCTGGGGGCCTAAACCTGAGATGTAAGTCAGCAGGTGGCTACTTGCCGTATTCAAATTGACTCCGACCAGATTCACGCAACTTTCTACCGTAGAATCCAGTGATTTCTTTAGCTTGGATTGGTCCACATCATGCTGATATTGTCCTACGCCGATAGATTTCGGGTCAATCTTAACCAATTCAGCCAACGGGTCCACCAGGCGACGGGCAATGGATACCGCTCCGCGCACAGTGACATCGTATTCGGGAAATTCATCACGGGCAATCTTGGATGCGGAGTAGATGGACGCACCTTGTTCGCTCACCACGAATACCTGAATTTCCTTTCTGAACGTCTGGTGTTTCAGGAACTCTTCCGTTTCGCGGCTTGCTGTCCCGTTTCCTACGGCAATGGCTTCTATCTGATAGGCTTCCACCATTTTTTGTATTTTGGATACGGCATCTGCGGTTTTGTACACCGGAGCATGCGGATAGATGTTTTCATTGTGCAGCAAGTTGCCCTGTGCATCCAGACACACCACTTTACAGCCGGTACGGAATCCGGGGTCAATGCCCATTACCCGCTTTTGTCCCAGTGGGGAGGCAAGCAGCAATTGACGCAGGTTCTGGACGAATACCCGGATGGCTTCTTCATCCGCCTGTTCTTTGCTTTGTGCGGCAAATTCGGTTTCGATGGATGACTTTAGCAGACGTTTATAGGCATCCTGCACGGCCTCTGCCACCTGTTCACCACAAGCATTGTTGCTGCGCACAAAGCGGCGTTCCAGCCGTTCTACGCACTCTTCATCATCAGGACTTATGCTGACTTTCAGCAGTCCTTCGGTTTCGGCGCGGCGGATGGCGAGCAGCTGGTGCGAGGTGCATTTCTTCAGCGGTTTGCTGAATTCGAAATAATCACGGTATTTGTCAGCTTCACTCTCTTTGCCTTTCACCACTTTGGCGGTGATGACGGCTTGCCGGGAGAAGGCAAAACGCACGGTGTTGCGTGCCTGTTCGTCTTCACTAACCTGCTCGGCAATGATGTCCCGTGCCCCTTTCAGTGCATCTCCGGCATCTTTCACTTCTCCTTTGACGTATGCTTCAGCACGCTTCTCCGGATTCGGTTCGCGTTGCAGCATCAACAGGGTTGCCAAGGGTTCCAGGCCTTTTTGCCGGGCCACTTCTGCGCGTGTGCGGCGTTTGGGTTTATAGGGCAGGTAGATGTCTTCGAGTACGGTGCTGTCCCATGTTTCATCAATGCGCTTTTGCAGTTCGGGAGTCATTTTTCCCTGTTCGTTGATGGTGCTGATGATGGTTTCTTTCCGCTTGGCAGTCTCGTTCAGCTTCTCGTATTGCGTTTTGATAGCTTCGATTTGTACCTCATCCAGTCCGCCGGTGGCTTCTTTACGATAGCGGCTGATGAACGGAATAGTAGCTCCGTCTCCCAGTAAGTCGAGCGTATGGCCGATTTGCTTTTCGGAAATGCCGAGGGCGGCGGAAATCATTCGGTGGAATAATTGCATCATGTTGAATCGTTTTTTTGAATAATGAGCGCCAAAGGTACAAAAGAATTATATAAAAAAGACGAATCGGTAACTCAATATTGTGCG
>ULMJ01013263.1_pt1 | contig 23879 bp, 24 predicted proteins | sample 1951641 | NCBI WGS metagenome assembly ULMJ01 (sample SAMEA4835550, study PRJEB28245) | human gut metagenome | biome: gut microbiome; material: fecal sample | place: Denmark | collected 2008 | reverse complement strand
CTTAGAACAAGGAATAAAGCAAGGCTTAGAACAAGGCTTAGAACAAGGCTTAGAACAAGGTATAGAAAAAGGTGCAAATAAGATGTTGTTTACTCTGGTAACAAAGGGCAAGCTCGATATTGATACTGCAGCAGAGGAAGTCGGTGTCAGTGTCAGTGAGTTTGAGAAATTAATGAGAGAAGCAGGCTATAAGGTGCCTGAGACTGTGTAGCATCAGGCATGAATAATTTATCAAAATGTAAATAGTAAAATCCGCTAACCATTGTATTTGGTATAGCGGATTTTTTGTGTAGGAAAGTATCACATCCGACTGTTATCGCATGAAAAACGCTTGCGGTACTCCTTTACGTCTACAGTATATGTGTATCTGGCAGCCCAGTAGCTGTAAGAGGATTGAGAATTATTGACAACGAGCCTCTTTGCATCCTCCTTCACAATCATGCCTCTTGCCACATGTCCGCGCTCCTTTGCAAGTGCTATCTTGCGCTGTAAACCAATATTTAGTTTGTCGAAAAACTTAAAATCTATGATGTACAGTGGTATTAGTGAAAGTACACCCACATTTACCCACACAAGAATTGCCATAAATGCTAATCAATCACAAGCCTGTTACAACAAGGTATATCACACCAAGCACCCAGCTTGAAAATATGCCGTACAGTATCACAGGACCTGCAATCCTAAATATCTGACAGCCTATGCCAAATACCTGCCCCTCCACCTGAAATTCACATGCGGATGAGCATACTCCGTTTGCAAAGCCTGTTATAGGAACGAGAGCGCCTGCGCCTCCCCAGTTTGCGAGTGGTGCATACAGGTTTAGCGCTGTCAGTATGCAGCTTATGAGAATCAAAATCATGCTGCACCAGGCAGAGGCTTCGTCATTGCTTAAATCAAAGTATTGTGTGCAGGTATTTACTATGAGCTGTCCGATAGTGCATATGATGCCACCGAGTATAAATGCCTTTAGCATGTTTGCAGAAAGGCAGTGAGTAGGTGTGACGCGCTTTACATATTTGTTATATTCATCATTTCGTTTTTCTTTTTGGTCAGTAGTCATGTTTTCAGACCTCCTTTTTTATAGGATGACCGTATTTTTTAAATGTATTCATATATGTGATTTAGTTATTTGATTTAGTTATTTGATTTAGGTATAGTTACTTATAAGAATTAAATATGAAGGATATAACAAATAATCCTTGCCACTTTTTACTTTAAATAGTAGAATTGTAGCAAGGATTATTTTTGCGCGGTAGCGCATCAAAGTAATAAATCACAGCAAAGCATATAATTGCGATAAATAATGCAAGTATTTTGCAATAAAGAAAAGGAGACACATATATGTATACACTTGACGACATCAAGAAAGAAGATCAGGAGATTGCAAGCGCCATCACAGACGAATTTGAGCGCCAGAACAGCCACATCGAGCTTATTGCTTCTGAGAACTGGGTAAGCCCTGCTGTTATGTCAGCTATGGGAAGCATTCTCACCAATAAGTACGCTGAGGGATATCCGGGAAGAAGATACTATGGCGGCTGCGAGTGCGTGGACGAGGTAGAGGAGCTTGCCAGAGAAAGAGCCAAGAAGCTTTTCGGTGCAGAGTATGTAAATGTACAGCCGCACTCAGGTGCTCAGGCCAACATGGCAGTACAGTTCGCCATCTTAAAGCCGGGCGATACCATCATGGGAATGAATCTTGACCACGGCGGACACCTCACACATGGTTCACCGGTCAACTTCTCAGGCTCATATTTCCATGTAGTGCCTTACGGAGTAAATGACGAGGGCTTCATCGATTACGACAAGGTAGAGGAGATCGCCCTTGAGTGCAAGCCAAAGATGATTATCGCAGGTGCATCTGCATATGCGAGAACTATAGATTTCAAGCGTTTCAGAGAGATTGCAGACAAGGTAGACGCAGTGCTCATGGTTGATATGGCTCATATCGCAGGACTTGTAGCCGCAGGACTTCATCCAAGCCCAATCCCATATGCACATGTCACCACAACCACTACGCACAAGACTCTCCGCGGACCTCGTGGAGGAATGATTCTCTGCAGCCAGGAGATGCAGGATAAGTACAATTTCAACAAGGCTATTTTCCCGGGAATCCAGGGTGGACCTCTTATGCACGTTATTGCTGCAAAGGCAGTCTGCTTCAAGGAGGCATTACAGCCTGAATTCAAGGAGTATCAGAAGCAGATTGTAAAAAATGCGCAGGCACTTTGCAAGGGTCTTCAGAGCCGTGGCATCAAGATTGTATCAGACGGCACAGACAACCACCTCATGCTTGTAGACTTAACTCCGTTTGGTCTCACAGGAAAGTCTATCGAGAAGCTTCTCGATGCGGCTCATATTACAGCCAACAAGAATACTATTCCTAACGACCCACAGAAGCCATTTGTCACAAGCGGTATCCGTCTCGGAACACCTGCTGCTACATCAAGAGGCTTAAAGGAGGATGATTTCGACAAGGTTGCAGAGGCAATCGCCATGATCATCAAAGAGGGCGAGAGCGCAGTTGAGCCTGCAAAGGCTATCATCAAGACACTTACTGACAAGTATCCTCTTGCATTTTAAGGGTTTTCAGAGTAAAATGTTATAAGTTATAAAAACATAATACTTTGGAGGAATTATGATAGACTTAAAGTTTTTAAGAGAGAATCCGGATCTCGTAAAAGAAAATATTAAAAAGAAATTCCAGGACCACAAGCTTCCACTCGTTGATGAAGTAATCGAGTATGACAAGAAGGCAAGAGAAGCACAGCAGGAGGCAGATGATCTTCGTGCAAAGAAGAATCAGGTTTCTAAGCAGATTGGTGCTCTTATGGCACAGGGCAAGAAGGAAGAGGCTGAGGCTGTAAAGGCTGAGGTAGCACAGATTTCAAAGCGCCTCACAGAGCTTGAGCCACTCGAAAAAGAGTATCAGGACAAGGTGCTTGAGGATATGATGAAGATTCCAAACATCATCGATCCATCAGTTCCAATCGGAAAGGATGATACCTTCAACGTGGAGAACGAGAAGTTTGGTGAGCCTGTTGTTCCTGATTTCGAGATTCCTTATCATACAGATATCATGGAGAGATTTGACGGAATAGACCTTGATGCAGCAGGAAAGGTTGCAGGAAACGGTTTCTATTATCTGATGGGAGATATCGCACGTCTTCACTCAGCCATGACAGCATATGCGCGTGACTTCATGATTGGAAAGGGCTTTACATACTGTATTCCACCATTCATGATCCGTTCAAATGTCGTAACAGGCGTTATGAGCTTTGAGGAGATGGATGCCATGATGTACAAGATTGAGGGAGAGGATCTCTACCTTATCGGCACATCTGAGCACTCAATGATCGGTAAGTTCATCGATACAATAAACGATGAGTCAAAGCTTCCATACACACTCACAAGCTACTCACCTTGCTTCCGTAAGGAAAAGGGTGCACACGGCATTGAGGAGAGAGGTGTTTACCGTATCCATCAGTTTGAGAAGCAGGAGATGATTGTTGTCTGCAAGCCACAGGATTCAAAGGAATGGTATGAGAAGATGTGGAAGTACACAGTAGAGCTTTTCAGAAGTCTCGATGTGCCTGTCCGTACTCTTGAGTGCTGTTCAGGAGACCTCGCAGATCTCAAGGTTAAATCATGCGACGTAGAAGCATGGTCACCAAGACAGAAGAAGTACTTCGAGGTTGGAAGCTGCTCTAACTTAGGCGATGCACAGGCAAGACGTCTTAAGATTCGTGTAAAGGGCGAGGATGGCAAGAAATACTTTGCACATACTCTTAACAACACAGTTGTTGCTCCACCACGTATGCTTATCGCATTCCTTGAGAACAACCTGAATGAAGATGGCTCTGTAAATATCCCTAAGGCACTTCAGCCATACATGGGTGGTACAGAGAAGCTTATTCCGAAGCACTAGTTTTTGAAATAAATTAGTTCATGTAAATATAACAGCCGTAGCTGCGATTGAAAAGGAAAATCGCGGTTATGGCTGTTTTGTGATAAAAGATAAATGTCATATTAAAAACTGGTTGACACGATATATACTGTGATATATACTAAATGCAAAAGGAGGTGTTCTATTATGTTAACAGCTAAGCTATTTGAGAATGGGCGAAGCCAGGCAGTTAGATTACCTAAGGAATGTCGTTTTGATGGAGACGAGGTTATGATAAATAAAGTCGGAGATGTGGTTTTTCTAATACCTAAAGATAATGAGTGGGCGGGACTGCTTAGTAGTCTGGATATGTTTACAGATGATTTCATGAAAGAAGGACGCATGCAGCCAGAAGTACAGGTACGAGAAAGTTTTTAATGAAAAGGGGTTTTTATGAAATACATGTTGGATACGAATATTTGCATATATGCAATAAAAAATAAACCTAAGGAAGTAATAAAGCATATTTTATCACACAAATCAGATGAATTATGTATATCAGCAATTAGCTACGGCGAATTAATGCACGGTGTGGAGAAAAGCACGTATCGCGAAAAAAATTATCTTGCGCTCTCTCTGTTTTTATCATCAATTACAATTTTACAATTTGATGGTATTGCAGCGGAAAAGTATGGTCTGGTGCGTGCTGGACTTGAAACTATGGGAACACCAATCGGACCAATGGATACTTTGATTGCAGCTCATGCTTTGTCCAAAGACCTTATTCTTGTGACAAATAATACAAGAGAATTTTGTCGTGTTGCTGGATTAAAGCTTGAAGACTGGACTATTGCATGATGCTACTATAAAATTTACAGAGAAGAAAATCCCTTACCAAATACTTCACTGGTGCTCATCACAGACATAAAAGCGTGCAGCTTATTCTGATGTATGAAGCTTCTAAGCTCTATGGCCTGCTTCTTTGTGAGAGTGCTGAAAACGATATAGTTTCTCTCACCGGTGTAAGCACCTCGTGCCTCCACATAGGTGGCACTTTTCTCCAGCGTGTTAGTAATATAATCGCATATCACATCCTTGTCATCGCAGATAAGCATTATGGATTTTCTGAGCATGATATTTTCGATGATTGCATCAATCATAAATGATTTCACAACAAGTCCGACAAATGAATACAGGGCAGTCTTTATGTCAAATACAAAGCAGGCGATGATAATCATGACGAGGTCGGTGAGAAATAAAGCCATGCCAATATTTTCTACATGTGCATATTTTTTTACAATCATGGCGATGACATCGGTTCCGCCACTTGAAGCCCCCACATAGAAAAGCAGTGCAGATGCGATTGCAGGAAGAGCGATGGCAAAAATCAGCTCAAGCATTGGCTCGTTTGAGAGAGGATGAGTGAGCGGGTCAAGCTTTTCAAGCACCAGAAGCTCAACAGACAAAAGTATTGTGGCATAGGTGGTCTTAATAGCAAAGTCTTTGCCAAGGAAGAAAAAGCCCACTACAAGCAGAAGCATGTTCACAATAGTAGAAAACATACTCGCTGAGAGCGGTGTTATCTTTGCAAAAACAACTGCGGCACCGGTTACGCCACCGAAGGTGAAGTTGTTTGGAAACTTGAAATAGTATACACCGATTGCCATGATGGTGATACTGAGTGTCATTATCAGAAAATTTTTTATCTGTTTAAGCATTTGTTGTTCTCCTTTATGATTTGACAGCTTGTCAGGTATTTATTGCAGTGCTGTGTATCATAGCTTTCTTTTGTATTATTAATCGTTCAAATCTAAATATTTATTTGCATGGATAGTGTAGGACGATGGATGTCTGATGTCAATATAATCCGTGAAATAAATTATAAGTATTATTTCTATAAAAGATATATTATATTAGTAAAACTAATAAGAATAATTACAATATATAATTGGAAAATTTAGCACTATGAAGGTATACTATAGGTATTGAACGAATTGCAGATTATTAGGAGGAACAATAATGGATTACAAGAATTCAGGTGTTGATATCGAGGCAGGTTACAAGTCAGTAGAGCTTATGAAAAAGCATGTAAAGGAGACTATGAGACCGGAGGTGTTAGGTGGTCTCGGAGGCTTCTCAGGAGCGTTCTCACTTGCTTCCATCAAGGATATGGAGGACCCGGTGCTTTTATCGGGAACAGATGGCTGTGGAACTAAGGTAAAGCTTGCTTTCATCATGGACAAGCATGATACAATCGGAATCGATGCAGTTGCCATGTGCGTAAATGATGTGGCATGTGCAGGCGGTGAGCCATTATTTTTCCTTGATTATATAGCATGTGGAAAGAACTATCCGGAGAAGATTGCTACAATCGTAAGCGGTGTGGCAGAGGGCTGTAAGCAGTCAGGCTGTGCACTCGTTGGTGGTGAGACAGCAGAGCATCCGGGTCTTATGCCTGAGGACGAGTATGACCTTGCAGGCTTTGCAGTTGGTGTGGTTGACAGAAAGGACATCATCACAGGCGAGGGATTAAAGGATGGTGATGTACTTATCGGAATGGCATCAACAGGCGTACACTCAAATGGATTTTCACTTGTCAGAAAGATTTTCAAGATGGACAAGGAGACCTTAAATACATATCATGAGGAGCTTGGCACTACACTTGGAGAGGCACTTCTTGCCCCTACAAGAATCTATGTAAAGGCTCTTAAGGCTGTAAAGGATGCAGGAGTCACAGTAAAGGCCTGCAGCCATATCACAGGTGGCGGCTTCTATGAGAATATCCCACGTATGCTCATAGATGGCAAACGTGCCGTAGTTGAGAAAAACAGCTACCCTGTTCCACCAATCTTTAAAATGATGGCTAGAGAGGGAAATGTCGAGGAGCAGATGATGTACAATACCTACAACATGGGACTTGGAATGATTGTCGCAGTTGACCCTGCAGACGTGGACAAGACTATGGAGGCTATGAAGTCTGCCGGAGATACACCATACGTAGTCGGAAAGATTATTGACGGCGAGAAGGGTGTAGATCTCGTATAATATCATTATATTGTTAATAACGTATACATCGTTGCGAGGAAAAAGAATGAAAATTGCAGTATGTGTATCGGGTGGCGGCACCAATCTTCAGGCCATCATAGATGCAATAGATAACGGAACAATTACAAACACACAGATAGAGGTTGTTATCAGCAACAACGCAGATGCATATGCGCTTGAGAGAGCTAAAAAGGCTGGAATAAAGGCAGTATGCATCTCGCCAAAGAATTATGAAAGCAGAGCTGCCTTCAATGAAGATTTCTTAAAGCAGCTTAACTCATATCATGTGGATTTAGTCGTACTGGCAGGTTTTCTGGTAGTGATTCCACCTGAGATGATAAAGCAGTACAGAAACAGAATCATAAATATCCATCCATCGCTCATACCATCCTTCTGCGGCACAGGCTACTATGGTCTTAAGGTGCATGAGGGAGTGCTTGCACGCGGTGTGAAGGTGACAGGTGCCACATGCCACTTTGTGGATGAAGGCACAGACACAGGCCCTATTATTTTACAGAAGGCAGTCGAGGTAAAGCAGGGCGACACACCTGAGGTGCTTCAGCGCAGGGTTATGGAGCAGGCTGAGTGGAAAATCATGCCACACGCTATCGACCTGATAGCAAATGGCAGGGTGTCAGTAGAAGACGGACATGTTATTATAGATGAGAAGTAATGACAGTGCTGTAAGTAATTAGTATGTAAACACAGATAGATTATGATTACCGGACAATGAAAAGCTTATATATAGCTTAAGTATAGGAGGCAAAAATGAAGGTATTAGTAGTAGGAAGCGGCGGAAGAGAGCATGCAATATGCAGGGCTGTTGCAAAGAGCTCACGCGTTGACAAGATATACTGTGCACCGGGCAATGCAGGTATCGCTGCACTTGCAGAGTGTGTGCCAATCGGTGCGATGGAATTTGATAAGCTCGTATCATTTGCAAAGGATAATGCCATTGATTTTACAATCATCGGTATGGATGATCCGCTTGTAGGAGGTATCGTTGACGAGTTCGAAAAGGCAGGGCTCAAGTGCTTCGGACCAAAGAAGAATGCAGCTATTCTTGAGGGCTCAAAGGCATTTTCAAAGGACCTCATGAAAAAGTATAATATCCCTACTGCGGCATATGAGAATTTTACTGATGCCAAAGAGGCACTTAAATATTTAGAGACAGCAAAGTTCCCTATCGTGTTAAAGGCAGATGGACTTGCTCTCGGAAAGGGTGTGCTTATCTGTAATACTCTTGAGGAGGCAAAAGAGGGTGTCAGAACCATCATGGAGGATAAGAAGTTCGGAACAGCCGGAAACACCATGGTAGTTGAGGAGTTCATGACAGGCCGTGAGGTTTCGGTGCTTTCATTTGTAGACGGAAAGACTATCAAGATTATGTCATCTGCGCAGGACCACAAGCGTGCAGGCGATGGAGATACAGGCCTTAATACAGGCGGCATGGGTAATTTCTCACCTAGTCCGTTCTATACCGATGAGGTCGATGATTTCTGCAAGAAGTATATTTATCAGGCAACTGTAGATGCTATGGCTAAAGAGGGCAGACCTTTTACAGGAGTTATCTTCTTCGGACTCATGCTCACAGAGGATGGACCAAAGGTGCTTGAGTACAATGCAAGATTCGGAGATCCTGAGGCACAGGTTGTGCTTCCTCGTATGAAGAATGATATCATTGATGTGATGGAGGCCTGTGTAGACGGAACTCTTGACACAATAGATCTTCAGTTTGAGGACAATGCATGCGTATGCGTGGTTCTGGCATCAGACGGATATCCTGTCAAGTATGAGAAGGGCTTTAAGATAACTGGCTTTGAGAAGTTTGACGGCAAAGAGGATTATTACTGCTATCATGCCGGCACCAAATTTGATGATGAAGGAAATATCGTCACAAACGGAGGACGTGTGCTTGGTATTACTGCAACAGGCGCCACACTCAAGGAGGCCAGAGCCAAGGCTTACGAGGCAACAGAGTGGGTACAGTTTGATAATAAATACATGAGACATGATATCGGAAAGGCTATAGATGAAGCATAAGGGTATTATTTTTGATATGGATGGAACTCTCTGGGATTCAGCAGAGAATGTGGCAAAATCATGGAATAAGGCCATAGCAGATTATGGCTATGAGAGGGCACCTATCACAAAAGAAGATATGTATTCAGTAATGGGAAAGACAATGGATGTACTGGCATCCATTATCTTTCCTAATTGTACTTGCAGAGATGAGTTAATTAATGTATGCTATAGAGAAGAAAACGATTACCTGACCGCTCATGGGGGAGAGCTTTATCCTGATGTTGAAAAGACACTTGATGAGCTGTCAGAAAGCTATGACCTTTATATAGTCAGCAATTGCCAGCGTGGTTATATAGAGTCTTTTTTTTCGTACCACGGACTTGGCAGGTATTTTAAGGATACTGAGTGCTACGGCAACAATGAGCTTGAAAAGTCAGAAAACATAAAGCTTATTGTAGAGCGCAATAATATAGATGAGGCAGTGTATGTAGGTGACATACAGGGAGACTACGATTCCAGCAAAAAGGCAGGAGTTAAGTTCATCCATGCAGCATACGGGTTCGGCACAATAGATGACGATGTGCCTGCTATTCGCAAATTCTCTGAGCTGCCGCGGGTGGCTGACAGAGTATTTGAGGAAATTGAAAAGCTCTGATGAGAATTTAGTTTGAAGCAAAGTTTATGAATATGTTGTAGATAATGGGGTTTCCGCATGGAAGATAAGCGTAACAGAGGGAGAAGAATTACAGATAGAATAACAGAGGCTTACTATGAGCTGATGAAGATTGTTGCAGAAAACAATCATGAGCGCATGTTTGAGTACTATGTGGAAGATGATGAGGCATATATTTTCAAAATAGTCAATTCTTCTCCGGCTCAGGAGACAGTATATCCGGTTTTTAAACAAAATATTGACACATACATGTCAGAGTGCCCTGAAGACAGCATCGAATGCTTCAAAAAGCAGCTTGATAAATGTCTGCTTCGGCCTATGCGTACTGCATTCCAGCTTAGTTTTATATCAGAGGATGGCAAGAGCAAGCCGGTTGAGATGTACATGATCAGCATACCTGATTTGGATAAAAAGGTATGTATGGTAGTTGGAGTAATGTTTGATATCAGAGATGAAAAGGGACTTTTGGACTCGCTGACAGGCACATACAATCACCTTGCCTTTGAGAATAAATGTACATCACTTATCAGGCAAAAGGGAACAAAGCTTTTATTTGTGATGCTTGATGTGGATGATTTCAAGATAGTAAATGACACCTTGGGACACAATGTAGGGGATAGGGTATTAAGCCAGACAGGACAGGTGCTTAAGGAAGCAGTTGGAGCCAATGGTATAGTTGGCAGGCTTGGCGGTGATGAGTTTGCAGCGATCGTATTTGGATTAGAGGACAGTGATGCTGTGGACGAGTTCTGCGTAAAGCTGTCAGGCAGACTGAAGAATATTATCTTTGATATGGAGTATTCTGCATCAATCGGCATGACTACCGGCGATGACAGAGAGCTGACCTTTAAGGATCTGTACTATGAGGCGGATCAGGCTATGTATTACTCAAAGAGGCAGGGAAAGAATCGCATATCGTTTTTCAATTCTATCAGGAAAAATGATATAACCGTTCCGCATAATTCCTGCGCTCCTTCCATTACAGATGTATCCTGCAGGATATCAGATAGGGAGATATTCTCGTATGATGAAATGCCGGACTATATACTTGCAGTAGATGAGGAGAGCCGTAGAATAGTATTTGTCAATAAGGCTATCAGAAATTCAAGCGTTATGACAGCATCTCAGATTGATGAATTTATTTCAAAGCCGTTTGAGGATGGGTTTATTGATTTGTTTTTACGGAAAAAAGAGCAGGGAAACAGAGTATCGGTTTTTTCAGGAAAGGATCATCCCGACAATATAGTTGCAAAGCTGTTAGGCGAAAAGAAGCTCATAATCAAGCTGAATCATAAGGATTATAATGGCTATAGACTGCTCAAGATGATAGATTTGAGTGATGAGTCAAAGCTGAATGCTGTTATGAGACGGATAATCAGCTACAGGGCGTTTATGCAGAATTTCATTGATGCTGTTAATGATACCACTGAAGGCTTGGGGTATAAGAACTATTTACGGCTGCTTAGAGAGTTTTATAATGCAGATTGTGTGGCTGTCATTTATAATGGAGAGAGTGCGTGGGACACAATTGAGGAGATACATATACCAAGTGCTAAGATTATGGCAAAGGTGGTTAATGAATCTGTTTCAAGAGGTGCAATTACAGATTTTCTCGCTCTGTTTAATGACACCGGCCGTGTGTTTATAAGTGATATTCAGTCAATTGAGGGTGAATACAGGGATTTATTCAAGCGTATGGCTGATGTCAGAATATGGTCTACATCTGCTGTTCTTCTAAACAAGGGGGAACAATGCTTTGGTGTCATCGTGGTTATGAATCCAAGAGCCAATTCAGGAAGTCTGGATTTGATTGAAATGATTGGTATTTCAATATCGAATAGTCTGTTTTATGAGAAGGCGAGGGCAGAGTATGAGTACAGGCTCAATTTTGACCAGGTCACAGGCTTAAGAAAGAGAGAGACCTTTAATAATTTGGGAGAGAGCTATGTGGAGTATGACTGCAGCTTTATGGGAGTATTTGCATCAGATATCATAAGGCTTTCAGATATAAATGAAAAATTTGGGTATATGGCAGGAAATGCGCGTCTTAAGATGGTTGCAGATGTGATCAGTGGCGTTTTTACAGGCTATGATATATACAGGTACGAGCAGGATGAGATAGTTGTTTTTTGCAAGGATATTGATAAAAAATCATTTATGGGACTTGTCAGGATAGTAAGGGAAAGCCTTGATGATCTGGATGTCTCAGTATCGACAGGCTTTAGTTGGACGGACAAGCCCGACATAGCAAGGCAGCTCTCAGAGGTTCGCTTAATGTATGATATTGAAAAGGACGCAAAGCTTAAGAGTCTTGACAGTATAATGAGAAATAAGGTATTTAAGGATGTGGTTTCTGAGATTGAAAAGGGAAGCTTCATGGTGTATTATCAGCCGAAGGTTGATTCAAGAACAGGCATCACAGTCGGGGCGGAGGCCCTTATCAGATTTTTTGATGAGGCTCATGGCGTTGTAGGGCCAATTCATTTTATCGAGATTTTAGAAGAAAACAGATGCTCGCATCTTATTGATTTATTTGTACTTGATGAGGTATGCAAGGCGCAGAAGCTTCGCTGTATAAGTGACAGGAGAGTGGTTCCGGTATCTGTGAATTTTTCAAAAAATACACTGGAATATGCAGACCTCCTGGATCATGTGAAGGAGATAATGAACAGGTATGATCTCCCGGAGGGGCTTGTTCAGATAGAGATAACAGAGTCGGTTGGTGATATGGATATTGTATTGATAAATAATATCGCGCAGTCGCTGATTTCAATGGGCTTTCGTCTTTCGATGGATGACTTTGGCACGAAGTACTCAAATCTTGAGATGCTCTTTAAGTTTCCGTTCAGCATCGCTAAAATTGACCGTTCCCTGGTCAAGAATCTCGAGAGCAATGAGAAGAGCAGGATTATGTTAAAGCACCTCATATCCATGATTATGGAGCTTGGCATAGAGTGTGTTGCCGAGGGAGCAGAGAATGAGGAGCAGGTAAGGCTATTACAGCAGTTTGGCTGTAATATTATTCAGGGCTATTTCTATTCAAAGCCGGTTACATTTGATGTTTTCACGAGTGAGTTCGTGGAAAAAACAAGGAATCAATTGTGATTCACAATTTTATATACAATGCAGCTATTAACAGGCGCCTGTAGCAGGAAAGCGGATAACAGCTGCAAAAAAAAATAAAAGGAAAGGAAGAAAAATGTTAGAAAAAATCTTCAAACTCAAACAAAACAACACAACGGTCAAGACAGAGATTCTTGCCGGTCTGACAACATTCATGACCATGGCATACATCATTGCTCTTAACCCAAACCTCCTCACCGGATTTGGTGCTGAGGGAACAAAAGCACTATGGAACGGAGTGTTCCTGGCAACATGTATTGCTTCGGCAGTCGGTATGTTTGTCATGGCATTTCTTGCCAACAAGCCATTTGCACTGGCTCCGGGTATGGGACTTAACAGCTTCTTTGCTGTAGTAGTTGCCAATATCGTAAGCATCACAGGCCTGTCATATGTTGATTCATTCCAGGCTGCACTGTGTATCATCCTTATTGAGGGTATTTTATTCTTTATACTTTCAATATTCAATATCCGTGACAAGATAGTAGATGCCATTCCTTATGGTGTCCGCATGGGTATTTCACCAGCTATCGGTCTTATGCTTTTAAATATCGGCTTTGGCTCAAATGCCGGTGTTTACTCAAAGGATGGCGGACCATTTTATGTGATGAAGGATTTCTTCGGTGCACTCACACCGGGACTTGCCAAAACAAATATGACAGATGGATATTCTTCAATGGTGCTCACTGTTGTGACTATGTTCATCGGACTTTTTGTTATCATTATTTTAGCTCATAAGGGCGTCAACGGAGCAGTACTTTTTGGTATGCTTGCAGCCTGCGTAGTTTACTGGGTAGGAGAGGCTATATTCTTTGGAACAAATCCTTTTGCATCACTTGCAACAGCTTCATTTGTACCACAGTTTAAGGATATGGCAGATACAACACTGTTCAAGTTCGATTTCAAGGATTTCATCAGTATTGGATGGTTTACAGCAATTTCACTCATCATCACATTCTGTATCATAGATATGTTTGATACCATCGGAACACTTGTTGGTACTGCATCACGAGCAGGAATGGTTGACAAAGAGGGAAATATGCCAAACATGAAGGAGGCTTTGATTTCCGATTCAGTTGCCACAGTGGTTGGTGCCGTAACAGGTACATCTACAGTAACAACTTTTGTTGAGTCTGCATCAGGTGTAGAGGCCGGTGGACGAACAGGTCTTACAGCTTTCACAACAGGTATCCTGTTCCTTGCATGCATCTTTATAGCACCGCTTGCAGCAATCATTCCTGCCGCAGCAACATCATCAGCACTTATCTATGTTGGTATCCTGATGCTTGGCGGTCTTAAGAAGGTGGATTTCGAGGATCTCTCACAGGTTGCTCCGGTAGCACTCATGCTTATTGCAATGCCTATCTCCGGATCTATCGGACATGGTATAGGTCTTGGACTTATCACATATACTGTACTCAAGGTCTTTACAGGAAAAGCAAAGGAGGTTTCTATCCTTACTTATGCTATTTCGCTTCTTTTCCTTGTGAAGTTCTTCCTTGTAGTGTAGTGTTTTAAAGCTTAGTGACATATAACGCCTTGCCCCGCCATCCTTGGCGGGGCATTGTTGTGTGCGGATATAATTCTAACAGCCACTAAGTGACTGCGTAAGGCTTACGGATGCATTAAACTGTGCTGTAGCGGCATTTTCTTATGTAGTGACAATAATTCACATACACAAACATATGTTCTTGACAATTGTGCGTAATCAATGTAGAATTGCAGTATGGACAAGCATAATGAACAGCACATTTATGTGGCAATAGATTTAAAATCATTTTACGCATCAGTAGAGTGCAGAGAGAGGGGAAAGGATGCTCTGACCACTAATCTGGTCGTGGCAGATCCAACCCGCACGGAGAAGACTATCTGTCTTGCAGTATCGCCGGCTCTTAAGGCATATGGCATACCGGGCAGGGCGCGCCTTTTTGAGGTGGTACAGCGTGTGAAGGAGGTAAACAAGCTGCGTCTGTCGAAGCTTATTGCGAGTGGACATGCTGCCGGGACAGTGGAGAGAAGCCGACAAATTGAGGGCGAACAATCTGATAGAAAACAATCAGCAGGTGAACAGCAAAAAAGACTCCAGACTGAGGGCAATCCGGATGAAAGAAAAAAATATGTAACAGAAATTGATATAGCAGAAAATGATATAACAGAAAGCACAATGGCAGGCTTTGATTATGCATCATATAATGCGAATCTGCTTGACGCACATCCTGAGTATGAGCTGACATACATTGTTGCACCGCCGCGTATGGCTTTGTATATGGATTACAGTACACGCATATACAATATTTATCTTAAGTATATCGCACCTGAGGATATCAGTGTTTACTCGATAGATGAGGTTTTTATGGATGTGACACACTATCTTCGCACTTATCACATGACGGCAAGGGAGCTTGCGTCTAAGATGATAGACGATGTCCTTAAGGATACCGGTATCACGGCAACCTGCGGCATTGGTACCAATCTGTATCTGTGCAAGATAGCCATGGATATTATGGCAAAGCATGCCATGCCTGATGAACGAGGAGTGCGTATAGCAGAGCTTAATGAGAATAGCTATAGGCGAAAGCTATGGGACCACAGGCCGATTACCGATTTCTGGAGAGTGGGAGCAGGTTATGCCAAAAAGCTCGAGGCAGCCGGCATGTATACAATGGGAGATGTGGCCAGGTGCTCAACAGGCGGTTCGAATGATTTTTACAATGAGGAAAAGCTGTATAAGATGTTTGGCATCAATGCAGAGCTTCTTATAGACCATGCATGGGGGTATGAGCCTGTTACAATAGCTGATATCAAGGCATACAGACCGCAGACCAACAGCATCAGCTCAGGGCAGGTGCTTCAGGAGCCGTATGATTATGAGAAGACAAAGCTTATTGTGCGTGAGATGACGGACCTTCTTGTGCTTGATCTGGTAGATAAGAGGCTGGTTACAGACCAGATAGTACTCACTATAGGGTATGATATTGCAAATCTGTCTAATAAGGCTGATAGCTGTTTGGGCAATAATTATGACCATGCAGTAAATAATAAAGGCAGAGACAGTATTGGCGGTAAAAAAGGTACACACAGAGATTATACAGGTGAGATTACCATAGACCGATACGGCAGAAAGGTTCCAAAGCATGCACATGGTACAGCAAATTTAGGGCGTTATACGTCATCCACGCGCATCATCATGGATGCGGTGATGGAGCTTTATGACCGTATCATAGATCCTTCTCTTCTGACACGAAGGATTACTGTGGTGGCAAACAGGGTCTGTGATGAGAGCAAGGTGCAGGAAAGTGAGCAGTTTGAGCAGCTTGATTTATTTACAGATTATCAGGAGAGGGCTAAGGAAAAGCTAAAAGAGGATGAGGCGCTTTCCAAGGAGAGAAAGCTTCAGGAGGCTATGATTTCCGTCAAGAAGAAATATGGAAAGAATGCCATGCTAAAGGGCATGAATCTTGAGGAGGGGGCCACAACTATTTCAAGGAACAATCAGATTGGCGGACACAAGGCATAGCAGCAACCGCTGTGGTTCTTAATCGGATTTTTCTTAGTGGTTTAAAATAGTTACGAAAAAGTATATAAGGAGCATGGCATGGGAAAATATGATGATATTATAGATTTACCGCATCATGTGTCAAAGGTACATCCGCAGATGTCTATATGGGACCGCTCAGCACAGTTTGCACCTTTTGCGGCACTTACAGGTCATGAGGAGGCTATTGCGGAGACAGCGAGGCTGACAAACGAGTGGCATGAGCCTGATGAGGACAAAAAAAGAGAGCTTGATGAGAAAATGAATGAGCTCATGATGCTTTATAGAAAGCGTAATTTCAATTCAGACAGTTTATATGACGAAAATGTCATAAACACCATGGCAGAGAATTATTTTGAGGTGACATATTTTGTGCCCGATGAGCACAAGGAGGGTGGCAGCTATGAGCATGTGACAGGTTATCTTAAAAAGCTTGATAGCATAGGGCACCTGATGATAGTTGTGGATGATAATGGTACAGAGACGGTAATTGATACAAGAAGAATATATGATATCGATTTGTGATGATTTTGTTAGGAATGCATTACTTGTAAATGTGGTATAGAAAGCAGGAAATTATAAAGATGGACAAGCAGATAGAAAGAGCCGGTGATGACAATAAAAATAATATTGGTGTGTTATATGGCATCGGTGTAGGTCCGGGAGATCCCGAGCTTATGACTTTAAAGGCTATCAATACAATAAAAGCATGTGATATAATTGCAATCCCTGCAGTTTCAAAAGAGGAATGCTATGTGTACGGCATAGTGCCGTCGTTTTGTGCAGCTGCAGCGCGGCTTGGCATTTCGCTTGGTGAGATGATGGATGAGATACATATCATACCGGCTTCGTATGATGTGAGGGATACTGTGGGCTATGGTGGAACCTGTGTATACATGAAATCCGGAAAGAAGCTTGCAGAGCTTATAGAGGTGCTTCGCACAGGAGATGCTATCAGAAAAAAGAAAATGACAGTGTATGGTGTGACAAACTGTGGCATGGAGTCTGAGCGTGTGTACAGGGGGCTGGATGAGCTTACCGAAGCAAAAGGATATCTGACAATAGTTATAGTGAAATATAGCTAAAATGAGAGTTTACTTTTTGTGCATAATTGCTATAATAGTATGGTGAACCGAATATATATTTGAATATAGAAAAGAGCTGAAATATCACATGAGTATAGTGGATAAATTTGGAGAAAAAGTAGGCGAGATAGCAGAAAACGATCCTGTCAAGGCAAGGAAGCTTTTACTTGCAGGATATAGATTACAGGAAAAAAGATTAGCATTATTTCCGGACAGAAAGCTTCCAATGTCAGGGCAGTATGTGGCAAAGATTGTCATGAATAATATCATACAGGCACTTGCAAAGCCTGAAAATGCCGCCATGGTCAGTATTTTTGTACCGGGTGAGCTTTTGACGGCGGCAGGTCTCACACCATATTCGGTTGAGGCATTATCGTGCTTTATTGCAGGAACTAAATGCGAGCAGGCCTTTCTAAGGCAGACTGAGAAGGAAGGCTTTCCGGAAACTATGTGCTCGTATCACAGGGTTTTTCTGGGAGCAGCCTTAAACGGTATAGTGCCAAAGCCAAAGTGCATGGTGTATACAAACCTGGCATGCGATGGCAATATGATGACATTTCCGTATCTAAAGGAGAGATATGAAATACCAAGCTTTTATATAGATGTTCCATATGAGAAGAATTATGACTCTGTTATGTATGTAGCAAAGCAACTTAGGGAGCTTAAGAATTTTTTACAGGATGTCACCGGAAGAAAAATCACAGAGGAGTCTGTGAAAAAGGCTGTAGATAAGAGCAAAATTGCATCAAATAATTATTACAGGCAGCTTCACCTGAGAAAAGGACATGATATTGCGTCAACTCTCACAAATGAGCTGTATGCGCTTTTCATGTGTCATCTGCTTGCAGGAACTGATGAATCAGTCAGATATACACAGCTTCTGAGAGATGATGTGAGACGTGCACCGGCAGGAGATGGCTTTCATGTACTTTGGATGCACACCATGCCGTTTTTGCAGGATGCAGTGAAGGATGTGTTCAATTACAGTGATACAATCCATATCAGTGCAAGCGATTTTATAGCGGATGGTTTCAGAAGCATGGAGTCGGATGATCCTTACGAGGCACTTGCCGAAAAAATGGTTTACTGCATTTATAATGGCAGCGTGAACCAGAGAATAGAGGAGGCAAAGGAACTTGCCGACACAGTTGGAGCAGACGGTGCTGTACTTTTTGCGCACTGGGGCTGTAAGAATACAATCGGTGCATCAAGCCTTATAAAGCGCTCACTCGAGAGCGAAGGACTTCCAACTATGGTTTTAGACGGGGACGGCTGCAACCCGGCAAATGCCAGTGACGGACAGATTTCCACAAGGCTTCAGGCATTTGTGGAGATGCTTACAGAGCAGGAACGTAATTAGAAATAATACACCGGTTATTGCGTCCGGTGTGTGGATATTTACTATAAACCAATTTCAGAAAGTGGAAAACAGATGATAAATTATGTTTGTAAATATGCTCCGGTAGAGCTGTTTAAGGGCTTTGGACAGGACTGTGCTGTGCTTGAGGAGATGCCGGAGAATTTCGATAAATCAGATAAGATAGCTCATGCGAATCTCTGCGGATTCGGCAAATCAGTCATACAGGCTGTGCTCGAAGGCAAGGTAGAGGAGCTTGTGCTCGTGAACTGCTGTGATTCAATGCGCAGAGTCTATGATATCATAGAGAATACAAAGAAATGCAAATTCCTGTATATGCTTGATCTGCCTCATGAGGATAACGAGTGTGAGAACATAAAATTTGCACAGTCAATTATTCGTTTGAAGAATGCGTATGAGAGATATTCGCACAGGACATTCGACAGGGAGCTTTTTATAAATTCGTTTGCAAAACCTGAATCTGAGCGCAAGCCATACATAGGTCTTATGGGTGTGCATGTGAGCAGTATTCTTGAGAAGACAATACGTGAAAATATGCAGATGGATGTGGAAAATATGACATGCACATCCGGCAGAAATCTCATTATTTTACAGAAGGATCTTAGAAATATGGATGATGAGACTCTCTTTGTAGCATATGCAGAGAGTCTGCTCGGACAGATGCCGTGTGCCAGAATGAACAATAATACAAGAAGAAACCAGCTCTTTTTAGACCCAAGCCTTAAGGGCATCATATATCACACGATAAAGTTCTGCGATTACTATGGCTTTGAGTATGCAAGCATAAAGAATAATATTAAGGTGCCTCTTTTAAAGCTTGAGACGGATTTTACAAGCCAGAGTGCCGGTCAGCTTCTGACAAGAATACAGGCATTTGCAGAGACAATAGAGGGCTCAGATGACATGGACCCTACAAAAGGCATAAGCGAGGAGGCAAGAAGAAGGATGGAATCAGGAGTCTACTATGTAGCAGGAATTGACAGCGGCTCAACAAGCACAGATGTGGTGATACTGGATCAGGACGGAAAAATTAAATCTACAATGATTATTCCGACAGGTGGTGGAGCTATGATGAGCGCCGAAAAGAGTCTGGAGAAGGCTGTCGAAAAGGCCGGTATATCAAAGGATGATATTGTAAGGATTGTAACAACAGGATATGGACGTGCATACATCAACAGCGGCGATGACAGCATCACAGAGATTACATGCCATGCAAAGGGCGCGCATTATCTGAATCCCAATGTGCGCACAGTTATTGACATAGGTGGACAGGATATAAAGGCAATCAGCATAGATGAAAATGGTGCGGTCAAAAATTTCCTGATGAATGACAAGTGTGCGGCAGGAACCGGACGTTTTCTGGAGATGATGGCAAGGACACTCGGACTTTCACTTGAGGAGATGAGCACCAAGGGACTTGAGTGGAAAGAGAATGTTGTTATTTCCAGCATGTGTACAGTTTTTGCAGAGTCTGAGGTGGTATCGCTGGTGGCACAGAACAAGGCTGTTTCTGATATTATCCACGGACTAAACATGTCTGTAGCTTCAAAGGTAGGCGCACTTGCAGCAAGGCTTGGGCAGGATAATCCGGGAGAGTATATGATGACCGGCGGAGTGGCAAAGAACAAAGGCATCACAAATGCACTTGAAGAAAAGCTCGGCGCAAAGCTGTATATTTGCGATGAGGCACAGCTTTGCGGAGCGCTTGGTGCAGCACTTTTTGCATATGAGAAGTGCAGGGAGGCTTAATAGAGGGGCTATAGCAAACCACCAGTTGAACTGGTGGTTTGCTGACTTTACTCCATGATTTTTCCGTCAATACTTATTGTTACAACCTGCCATGGTATGAATTTTCCACTAGCTTGAAGAGCTTTTTTAGCCGCAATCTCCAGGCCGCCACAGCAAGGAACTTCCATTCGGACAATAGTTACACTTTGAATGTTGTTATTTTGAATAATAGCAGTCAGCTTTTCACTATAATCCACCTGATCTAATTTAGGACAACCAATTAAAGTTACCTTGTTTCGAATAAAATCCTGATGAAAGGCGGCATAAGCATAAGCAGTACAATCAGCTGCGATTAAAAGCTTTGAGCCGTCAAAATATGGTGCATTAACAGGAGCGAGTTTAATCTGTACCGGCCAGTTCTGAAGCTTTGATCCTGAATCTGTGGTTGAAGTGGCTTTTACAGGCTCAGATGTTTCAGTTCGTCTGATCTGCATGATTTTAGATCCCGGACATCCGGAGTGAGATGTCATTGCCCGGTTTTTGGCAGCTATTTTTTTCTGTGCTTCTTTTACGGCTTCTTCATCATATGCAGGTGCGTCTCTCTCCTCAAATGAGATGGCTCCGGTAGGGCATTCAGGGAGACAATCTCCCAGTCCGTCGCAGAAATGTTCTCTCACCAATTCTGCTTTTCCGTCAATGATATCAATGGCGCCTTCGTGGCAGGCAGATGCACAGGCACCACAGCCGTTACATTTTTCTTTATCAATCTTTATAATCTTTCTTATCATTTTTAACCTCCGTCAATAGTATTTAGCGTTTGTTTATGCTAGAATTATAGTATTATAAATACAACTAGTATGTTTGATTTCCAACAGGGAGGAACTATTTTGCAAAAATATTTATCAATCCTAAGAAACAGTCCATTTTTTAAAGGTCTAACTGATAACGAGATATTATCCATATTGCATTGTGTAAACGCAACAACAATTTCTAAAAAGCGAGATTCTTATATTTTCAGAGCAGGTGATATTACCGAAGTAATGGGGATTGTGGTGTCCGGCTGCGTCCTCATTATTCAAGAAGACATCTGGGGACATCGAAATATTTTGTCAAAATGCCACGCAGGAGATTTTTTTGGTGAGCCGTATGCAGCAAGTCAGAGAGCTGTCTTAAATATCAGTGTGGTAGCAGATGAGGATTGTGAGATTATTCTCTTAAATGTCAAAAGACTTCTGATTACCTGTCCAACTGCGTGTGAGCATCATCAGAAGCTGATCCGTAATCTGGTCAGTGTCCTGGCAAATAAGATACTGATTTTGAACGATAAGATCACACATGTTGGGAAGCGAACGACGAGAGATAAACTATTATCATATCTGTCGGCAGAATCTATCAGACATTCGTCGTTATCTTTTGATATTCCTTTTGATAGGCAGCAGCTAGCAGATTATCTTTGTATTGATCGTGCAGCAATGTCTACAGAGATATCAAAGTTACAAAAAGAGGGCTTTATAAAAACAAATCGAAATCATTTTGAATTGCAATTGAGTATAATCAAAAAGAAGAACTATACAATTTAGGCAAGCTGTAGAAATGAAGCCAGGTGACTGCATCAATATTCCGGCAGAAGTGAAACACTGGCATGGCGCAGCACCGGATGAATGGTTTTCACATCTGGCAATAGAAGTGCCGGGCGAAAACAGTTCCAATGAATGGCTTGAGCCGGTAAGTGATGAAGAATATAGAAAACTAAAATAGGAATCATTGGAATCTGTGGCTGGGGTGGAATGGCTCTTAATGCAGCTGCACTGGATACAAGAATAAAAGCAACCGTTGCATCTACCATGTATGATATGACAAGGGTAAATGCGAATGGGTACTTTGATTCTGAGGACAGTGAAGAAGCACATCATGCGAAGAAACAGTCGCTGAATACCCTCAGGACAGAAGAATACCGCAAAGGCGAATATTCCAGAGGCGGTGGTTGTGTTCCACTTCCCGTACCGGAAGATGCAGGGATTGGAAAATGCCAGAAAAGAGATGGGAATTTCGGATACGGATGATAAACCTTTGAAGCAGAATATGTTCAAGGTGGTATGATAATATAATAAGGAAGAGATTTTGAGGACACTCAGGCTATATGCCTTGGGTGTCTTTTTGGGTGGAGTAAATTCAGATAATGTGATAAAATATATAAGAAAATTTGCTTAATATGAAAACTTAAGTTTAATTAAATTTGCATTAAATTAAAGGAGAACTTTTATGGATAATAATGAAATAAAGATGGAAGATGATAAGTATTTTAAATCTAAGCAACATAGATATATTTTTGCACTTGTGGAACTTGATGGAACGGCTAGAGCAAAAATCCTTGGAATTACAAAAGAATTGTATCACGATAAAAATAAAGCTAAAATGTGGCGAGATACATTAGTAAAGCAAATACATCCTGATGTGTGCTCTGTTGATGGTGCGGAAGCTGCAGTAGCAAAAGTGAATGAGCTTTATTCAAGGATGGTGGAAGATGAGTAAAGAAAAAAATTTTGAACTTAGTATTGTAAAAATGGCAAAAGATATTAACTATGAAAAACCTAATCATCCAAATAATCTTGTTGACAAAGAGGAGTATGAAAAAATTGATATGGCTATAGCAACCTCGGTAGCATTAACGAATGCAGGAACAACCTTGGTTTCTGAAAATGCATTGCCAGAGCTTTTAGCTGAAACAAAGAAAGATACTATGTATATAGTTGATAATGAAATACCTGATGATGCAAAAGTGTCAGTAGGTGGAGAAAAATTTATTAAAAGCGGTGCTGTTATAGAAAAAGCACATACTCGTTCAGAAGAACATCCAGATGCCATGAAAAGAGCCAAAAATAGTTATTCAGCACAGAGTTTAATTAGTATAAGCAATTCAGAATCAGTAAAAGCTCAAAAAGGTGATTTTGAAGATTTTGCTAAAAAGAGAGAAAAGAATTTAGGAAAAACAAGGAAGAAGGAAAATAATATTAGTAGTGATGAAGTAACAGGAGAACCATTGGAAGGAAATGGAGATTTTCATCATAAAAATAAAAAGACAATTTATACGGATCCCGTGCAAAGATTAAATCCGAATAAAGGGATATTGGTTAATAAGGAAACTCATAGGGATATTCACAAAAATAATATAAATAATGAAGAAGATTTAAATAAATATATTAAGGAAAGGCGAGAAAGCAAATAGTGTAGGGGGTATCAGCCCCCTTTCGTTAAATAATGCACACCCCATCCGTAGTCTGAACCCACTTAACTGACTACGATTTGACTATTACACATTGCCTTGAATTGTACCATTTTGAAGTATTTTGCAAAAGTGTAGTTTTAAACAAGAAAAATACGATGCCCAGAAAAGCCGATAAATT
>ULMJ01035261.1_pt1 | contig 24230 bp, 31 predicted proteins | sample 1951641 | NCBI WGS metagenome assembly ULMJ01 (sample SAMEA4835550, study PRJEB28245) | human gut metagenome | biome: gut microbiome; material: fecal sample | place: Denmark | collected 2008 | reverse complement strand
CCCTTGACGGCAGCCAACCGCAATTTACGGCGGATGCAAGGAAACAGACTATTGAGAATAAAGAGCTGACTATATATTACGGCGTGCAATGTCCTTACATTCCCAACTGCATCGAGCAAATCTATAATTATTGTGAGAATAATCAGGTGCCTTTGCGGTTGATAGAAGTCGACACGCTGGAGAAAGCCAAGCAACTGCCTTGCATCTTCAATAATTGGGCGGTATTCTATAACGGGAAGTTCGAGACTGTACATCTGCTGAATGAAGGATTGCTAAAGAAATTGCTGCAATTGAAATAAGTAAAAAACAAAAAATCGTATCTTTGCGTTATCATGATTAATAAAGACGAGCAATATGGAAAAGCTAAATCAATATCATCGCCAGATTATAGCGAAGAAAATGAAATCCGTTGCCTACTGGACGAAGCATCCGATGTCGCGCGAGGAGTGCTTGAATCAATTCAAACGATTGCGGGAACAACGGTTGTCAAGGGAGTCCAAATTACAAATCTCGAAAGATTCGCAAGAGACAGAGGTTGCTGGATAGACGACATCAGTCAATTAGGAATATTCTCGGACAGAGGGTCTGAGAATGAAGTCTATTTATCAAAAAAGAATAATGCAATTGTTTATAAACTAAATGACTTTCGTTATTCGGATGATAACTTATCCCAATTCTTTGAACGAATAAAGATTCATAACTTCTATTTTCCAGACTGTTCATATAAGCTAATAGGTTTTGCCCAAAATCAGGCCGGTAAGATTTGTGCCGTACTATCACAGCCTTTTATTGCAGCAGTGCGCGAAGCCACCGACTCTGAAATTAACGAAGAACTTAACAAAATGGGATTTAAGCCGGAATTAGATGGTGAATACTTTTCAAACGGCAGATACGATATATTCGATGCTTTGCCCAACAATGTATTAGTGGGAAATGACGGGCATCTTTATTTCATCGATACAATCATTTACAAAAGTCAAGATGGTGGATTTGATATATATAGAAACCTATCTCCACGATATAAATAATAATACATCCTTAAAAATTAAACAATTATGGAAATGAAATTTTGCCAGAGCTGCGGAATGCCGCTGACATCCAATGAAGTTTGCGGAACAAATGCTGACGGTAGCCTCAGCGCAGACTACTGTACTTACTGTTATCAGAATGGAAAGTTCACTCAGGACTGCACCATGGACGAAATGATAGAACACTGTGCTCAGTTTGTTGAGGAATTCAACAAAGACTCGGAACAGAAAGTGACTAAAGAAGAGGCAATTGCCATGATGAAGCAAGAGTTTCCGAAGCTGAAACGCTGGCAGAATTAATTGCCAACATCTTGCCACCGTATTGACAACATTTTGCCAATGCGATGGCAAGAAAAGACAAAAGAATAACCTGCCGAAGCATAAAAAAAGCCCGTAATAATGTCCCCCTTTACTAGGAAAAGCGTACTTTTACAACACAAATAAAAACGAATCCCGTTATGAAACAATTGACAGAAATGTCCGATGAAGAGTTAGGAACATTGTTTCCCATCATCTTGACTGAGCATAAGAAAGACTGGGCTAAATTATACGATCAGGAAGAAAGAATACTTTACGATACTATTGGCAAAAACATCTACCGCATTGACCATATAGGAAGTACTGCCGTCGAACAACTAATCGCAAAACCAACCATAGATATATTATTAGAAATCAATGGTGAAGCCAACACCAACGAATTAATCAAAAGTCTGGAGAGCATAGGTTATATTTATTCTCCACAGCCTCAAAAACCTGCCCCGCACATGATGTTCATGAAAGGATATACCCTACAGGGGTTTCAGGGACAGGCTTATCATATCCACGTAAGATATGTCGGACATTGGGATGAGCCTGTTTTCTGCCACTACCTCCAAACTCACCCGGATGTAGCTCATGATTACGGAGAACTCAAGAAGAAATTAAAAGAGAAGTACGAGCATGACAGAGAGGCATATACGGAAGGGAAAACAGAGTTCATCAGGCACATCGTTCAATTGGCAAAAATGCTACCCAAAGAGAAAAAAAGTGTATCTGCTGAAAAAGAAAAATACGGAAATGCTTATCTGCCCTGGGAAGAAAAAGCTGATAACTACTTGACAACATTATACAATCAAGGAAAAACAATTGCGGAACTATCTGATATTTTCGAACGGGGAAAAGGGGCTATCCGCTCACGATTAAAACATTTGGAACTTATATGAAACACTCCCGCATCGAAAAGGAAAAGCAAACCGTAGAACAGATGATTCGCCTCTACTGCCGGAAGAAAGAGGGGAACGGAACACTGTGCCCGCAATGCAGGGAATTGTTGGAGTATGCGCAGACACGGCTTTCACGTTGTCCGTTCGGAGACGGGAAATCAACTTGTCGGATTTGTACCGTGCATTGCTATAAGCCGGAAATGAGAAAACGGATGAGAGTAGTGATGAGATGGGCAGGACCGAGAATGTTGTTCTATCATCCAGTGGCGGCTATCCGGCATTTGTGGCAGGAATATATTAGGAAGAAATAAGAAGGAGTATCAATTCATATCTGTGCAGAAAGGAGGAAAAAGAGTGATAAGGCGGTAAGGTGATAGGGTGATAAAGTGGCTGCGCTATATATCACAGAGCGTTATCCCGCTATCACCTTATCACCTTACCGCCTTATCACTCTTTGTTCAAAACCCTACAGATATAAGTTAATCCCAATGGAGAAAAGGATACCTCAATTGAAATAATACAAGAACACTGCAATCCCCTCAAGCGCTTTCTTAGGCTGATCCTTTATTTCAATTGTAAACTTAATCTCTGCTTTCGCCACACCACGCAGATTTGCCAGCGAATGTAACTTCGCCACCAGACGCACGCTTTGTCCCGACAACACCGCCTGCCCGAACTTCATCTGCTCCATACCGTAATTAACCATCATCTTCAGGTTGTTTACCTCAATAATCTGGTTCCACAAATGCGGAAGCATAGACAAAGTGAGATAACCGTGCGCAATGGTAGTCTTGAAGTGACTTTCTGTTTTTGCACGTTCCGTGTCTACATGTATCCATTGATGGTCCAACGTAGCATCTGCAAACATATTGATGCGCTCTTGCGAAAGTTCTACATAATCAGAAACGCCAATCTGCTGGCCTACCAGCTTTTCAAATTCCTCGTACGAGTTGATAATTACTTTTTCCATTATTCTCTTTTTATATTTAATAGTTTCTACGGTTGATAATCCCAACCATAATCATTATGATAAATCATTAGTTTACTCATGCCTCCGTCAATCGTAATGTTCTCCCCGTTGATAAAGGAGTTCCGTTCGTCACAAAGGAAAAGAACTGCACGGGCTATATCAGCCGGTTCTCCTACCCTTTGCGAGGGATGCTGCATGATGTCTCCTTCCGTATATGCCGGCACATAATCCTCTTCATGATAGCTTCCCGTATCAATCCAACCGGGAGCAATAGAATTCACACGGGCAACTCCCGAAAGACTGACCGCAAGCGCATGAGTCAGAGCCGTTATTCCACCTTTGGCTGCCGTATAACTTTCCGTATTGACCTGCGACTGAAAAGCACGGGTAGAAGAAATATTCACAATAGCACCTGCACCACTGAAGTAGTCTTTAAAAGACAGAGCCAGGAAATAAGGAGCCACTACTCCCACACGTTGCACATACAGGAAGTCTTCATACGAACAGTTGCTCAATATACCTCCATTTGTCAGGCAAGCATTATTTATCAGACAGTCGATCTGATCTTCTATGGATAAGACAAAGTCTACAAAATCCCGCAGCGTCTGTTCCTCGGCAATATCTCCGACAAAGCCTGTTACCGAAAGACTTCTTTCAGACATCTTCTCTTCCACAACCTGCACCATTTCCGGCGTCTTATCTATGAAGTACACCGTATATCCGGCCTCCGCAAACATTTCGACAGTACAACGACCGATACCGGCAGCTCCACCCGTCACAACACATACTTTATTCATACGCTCATTATTTTTAGGAGAATTACAGCTTTACACATTCTATCCAAAGGTCTGCCATACGCTTGTGCCCGGCGGGAGTAGGATGAATTCCATCCCATATCCAATATGTATCTTTAGATGTTGGAATTGTTTTCAATATTTCATCGAACATCTTGTTGAAAGGAAGATAAACAGCTTTATAATCCTTCGCTACGCGTTTCGCGATCTCCGCACAACGACGTACCAGACTATCACGTTCTGCAAAATCAGCACTCTTACGCATATTTCCGGTATTCGCCACAAAAGGGGCGCCCAATACGATCTTCAAATTAGGATTAGCTTGCAAAGAGCGATCCAACAACGAACGGTAACGTTTTTCCCAAGCCGCAAAATCGAAAGGCTTTTTCTTGTCACTCTGCAAATAGAAATGTATATCGTTCGTTCCGACCAGAACGGACAGGACATCCGGTTTCATATCAATCACATCCGCCTCCCAACGCTTTTCCAAGTCTTCCAATGTGTTTCCACTGATGCCACGATTGAAAAATTCATATTCTTTTTCCGGATAATTGCCCTGATAATAAGTAGCGCACAAATACATGTATCCACTGCCGTAGATATGGTTCATGTCCCAAAGCGTACGCTGGGAAGAAGGCTTGGCGGTTCCGCAACTGTTTCCCCAGTTACCGTCCGTTATAGAGTCTCCGATGAACAAGACACGCTGTCCACCGGCAACAGCTGACAGGGCTATGAACAAAATCCCGATGGCAAAGGTTATTATTCTTTTCATGGTTGTTTACTTTTAAATCGTGAAAACAGGTAACAAATATACTCCATATTCCAGCAAGTTACAAAAAGTCAAGTACCCTTTTTCTTATTCGGAAAGGTTTTCCTACTTTTGTGACAAACATTACGAAACATGAAACTGAAAGATAAATTCACAGAACTGATGCATAATCAGGCTTTGAAGCGAAAACTATATGTCATCATATTCGAAGCTGACACACCTGCCGGGAAGCTATTCGATGTTACCCTGATCTGGTGCATATTGCTTAGCGTAGGACTTGTTATCCTGGAAAGCCTGCAAGGATTACCGGTATGGCTGAAAACTCCATTCATTGTTATGGAGTATTTACTGACCGCTTTCTTTACTTTCGAATATATCACCCGATTGTATTGTTCGCCTAAACCTTCCAAATATGCTTTCAGTGCTTTCGGAATCATCGACTTGCTGGCTACACTACCGCTTTATCTAGCTTTCCTGTTTCCCGGGGCACGCTATCTGCTTATTATACGGGCATTCCGCCTGATACGGATATTCCGCGTCTTCAAGTTATTTAATTTCTGGATGGAAGGACAGATGCTGTTGACCGCACTACGAGACAGTAGCAAGAAAATCGCAGTTTTCTTTATGTTTGTGGTTATTCTGGTGATATCTATCGGAACACTGATGTACATGATTGAAGGAGGAAAACCCAATACACAGTTCAGCAATATTCCCAACAGTATTTATTGGGCCTGCGTCACCCTTACCACCGTAGGTTACGGAGATATAACTCCTGTCACCGCTCTGGGGAAATTCCTTTCGGGTTGTGTCATGCTGATAGGTTACACGATTATTGCGGTACCCACCGGCATAGTTTCCGTATCATTGATGAAAAGACATGAAAAGAATGTGGCAAGAGAGTGCCCCAACTGTCACAGGCGAGGACACGATGAGGGTGCACAATATTGCAAGTATTGCGGTTCATCACTCAATGAAATGAAGAATGAGAAATGAAGAATGAAGAATCTAGCTGCGCTGTAAAGGTACTCCGAAAGGAAATTCTTCATTCTTCATCCTTCATCCTTAATTCTTAATTTAAACAATATATAAAATGGAACAAAGTTTTGTTACTCAAAAAGAATTTACCCTACGTCCCCGTACACGTGGTTTTCACCTGATAACGGATGAAATAATACGTAACCTGCCCCGATTGCCGCAAGCCGGAATCTTACATCTGTTCATCAAGCATACCAGCGCCGGGCTTAGCATCAATGAAAATGCTGATCCGGATGTTCAGACTGATATGGAGGCCATCTTCAACCACCTGGTGAAAGAACGGGAACCCTACTATATGCATACCTGCGAAGGAGATGACGACATGCCCGCCCATGCCAAATCGACCCTGACTGGTAATAGTCTCAGCATACCTATCACTGACGGCAGACTGAATATGGGTATCTGGCAAGGTATATACCTCTGTGAATTCCGCAATCGTGGCGGTGGAAGAAAAATAGTAGCAACCGTCATCGGACAATAGAATATATGAAAACTAACTACTAATACAGCAATAATGAAACGAGCCATTATCATAGGAGCCACCTCCGGCATAGGAGAAGAAGTAGCCCGGCTGCTGGTTCAGCAAGGCTGGCACATCGGCATTGCCGGAAGACGGGAAGAGGCCTTGAAGAACCTGCAAGCCACCACCCTCAGGCAAATAGAAATCCAACGACTGGACGTGACGGAAACAGACGCCCCCACCCAACTGGAAACCCTTATCCGGAAGCTGGGAGGCATGGATCTGTTCTTCCTAAGCTCCGGCATCGGCAGTCAGAACCCCGACCTGCTGCCCGAAATAGAACTGAACACCGCCCGCACCAATGTGGAAGGTTTTACCCGTATGGTAACCTCCGCCTTCAATTACTTCAAAGCACGGGGCGAAGGACATATTGCCGTCATCAGCTCCATTGCAGGCACCAAGGGATTGGGCATTGCCCCGGCTTACTCCGCAACAAAACGTTTCCAGAACACCTATATCGACGCCCTGGCACAACTCGCCCGGATGCAACACCTGAATATTCACTTCACGGATATACGGCCGGGCTTTGTAGCCACCGACCTGTTGAAAAGCGGTAAATTCCCCATGCTGATGCAAGCCGGACAAGTAGCGACGAGCATCGTCCGCGCACTGAACCGAAAGCAACGGGTAGTTGTTATAGATGGCAGATATCGGGTGCTCGTCTTCTTTTGGAGGATGATACCCCGATGGTTATGGGAAAGATTACCTATAAAGAATTGAGCATCCTCACCCGTGAAGAATTGAGCATCCTCACTTATAAAGAGCTCCGATTCCTTGCCCCATTCCCGCAAATATCGTATATTCGACCTCCAAATTAAACAACATTCCGAAAATGAAAAAGAACTCTATACACATCCTGATAGTCGCCTCAGTTGCCTTGTGTGCAGGCGCCGCACTCCCTTTCCTACTGGGACATAGTACGCTGGACCCTGAACAGCAATCCGTTAAATCCGAAGTTCCCTATTGCGTCACCTCCCCTTCCGTACCGGATAAAATCAGCTTTGCCGGACAAGAAATTGATCTGACGCGTTACGACCACCGCGAGCGCATGGATCGCGAACAGATGTCGTTCACCTATATGCACTCCACCACCATGCTCACCATCAAACGTGCCAACCGCTTCTTTCCCATTATCGAACCGATACTGAAAGAAAACGGTGTGCCCGATGACTTCAAATATCTTGCCGTCATAGAAAGTAACCTGAACACCCTTGCCCGCAGTCCGGCAGGAGCCGCCGGAATGTGGCAGTTCATGCAGACCACCGGACGCGAATTCGGCCTTGAAGTAAACCCCAGCGTTGATGAACGTTATCATGTGGAAAAAGCAACCCGCGCGGCATGCAAGTATCTGAAAGATGCTTACCAGAGATATGGCAACTGGCTTTGTGTAGCTGCCGCCTACAATGGCGGACAGGGACGCATTTCTTCCGAGCTGAGAAAGCAACTCGTAGACCAGGCCGTAGACCTCTGGCTGGTTGAGGAGACTTCCCGCTATATGTTCCGTCTGCTTGCCGCCAAAGCCGTCATCAGTAATCCGCAACGTTACGGCTTCCTGCTGAAACGGGAACATCTTTATCCGGCCATTCCTTATACGGAGGTCACCGTCAGCACGGGTATCGACAACCTGGCGCAGTTTGCCCGAGACAAGGGCGTCACCTATGCCCAACTGAAGGATGCCAATCCCTGGTTGCGCGACACCTCCCTGCAAAATAAAAGCGGGCGTACATACGTTCTTAAAATACCGACACAGGCGGGAATGCATTACGACCCGAAGCGGACGGTGCCCCATAATAAGAATTGGGTGATTAATTGATGTAAGGAATTAACACCATTCCGGCATCGGTTCTTCCACCGCGTGCGCAAGGAGTGAAAACTGCGTGCGCAAGGAGTTAAAAATGGAAGCGCAAGGAGTTGAAAATGGAAGCGCAAGGAGTTTTAACGGGAAGCGCACGCAGTTTTTGCTCCGTGCGCATGGTTCTAAAAGTGCCCTACAAGGCATTCTGAAGGGCATCCGCCGAAACGGATTTCCTAAACAAGCACAGAGTTCCCCTCAAAAAAGGGAGCATATCCGGAATCAACGACTGTAAACAAAAATAACAAAGAAAGAATATGGCATTAAATTTTGATTTCGTACTCAGACTATTAGTTGCCGGCATTCTGGGTGCCATCATCGGGCTGGACCGTGAATACCGTGCCAAAGAAGCCGGATATCGCACTCATTTCCTGGTATCATTGGGCAGTGCCCTCATCATGATTGTTTCCCAATACGGCTTTCAGGACATCATCAAGGAAAACAGCGTCTCGCTGGACCCAAGCCGTGTGGCGGCACAGGTAGTCAGCGGCATCGGTTTTATCGGTGCGGGCACCATCATCCTGCAAAAACAGATTGTACGCGGACTGACCACTGCGGCAGGAATATGGGCCACTGCGGGCATCGGTCTGGCGGTTGGAGCCGGAATGTATGTAATAGGTATTGCCGCCACTCTATTGACTTTGGCAGGACTGGAGCTTCTCAGCATCCTGTTCAAAAGTGTAGGGATGAAAAGTTCCATGATAACCTTCTCCACTCCAAACAAGGACATCCTCAAAGAAGTTTCCGACCGGTTCAAATCCCGGAATTATATGCTGGTCTCCTACAAAATGGAAAGGCTCGGCTTCGGAGAAACGGAGAGATATATCGTGACTATGGTCATCAAATCCAAGCGGAGCAATGACGAAGGACACATGCTGTCGCTGATGCAGGAATGGCCGGACGTGACGGTAGAACAGATAGAATAGCTGCCGCATAGGATAGCTGCTGCCGTTATTGCTTCTCCGTCATGTGTTTCCAATAACGTACTGGCATATCTTGTTTATGTTTCCGCGGATTTAGCCGTTCTTTGATGCAGATGGCTTTAAAGTACGTCTTCCAGAGTTGCTGAAAGAGTTTTTCGTCCTTGTCCATCAGGCTTTCGTCCAGCATACCGGTAACGAGATGCCCCTCACGCGAACCTTCTTCAAATGTAACCTGACGTACTTCTTTCAAATCATAATAGAATCCGTAAGCCCGCTTGATGTCATATATCAGCCAGGGCTGGTCGGCAAAACGGTCTTTAAAGTGGTCGATGGCCAAAGGGAGGGCATTCTTTTCCGGTTCCACGGCAGCAAAGAAAGTGCCGTCGGCAGCCTTCTGAAAACGGATAAACTGGAGCATACGAAGTCGTTCCCAATCCACCCGCTTCCACATACGCGAGAATTCCAACACATCAGGGTCGGCAAAGTTCGTCTCAATGGAACGGGGAGCATCAATCGCCTTACGGATATAACGGAACAGCAGCATCGGTGTTTCTGCTTCTTCCGCCAGCCAGCATTGGGCAAGGCACGACAAAGCACCAGAAGAAAGTTTCTTTTGCAGACCACGCCACACACGCTTCGCTTTCTCTTCTTCGGTGATTACCGTGAAGACTTCATCATAAAATAAAGGCAATGGCTCTCCTTCCGGAAACAATGCATCAGGAAAAACACGACGGGAATAGGCTTCAAAAACAGAAGTCAGCAAGCCCTCGAAAGTATTATCAAAAACAAATATAACCATGGCTGTTTTTTATTTGAACCGTATCTCTGTATCTCTTCTGTGTTCAAATCACATATCATTAATCCTGAAAGTCAAGCAGCAACTGCCTTTCATCCACTTTCTTCTTGTTCGGTTTCGTAATCAGCAAACTACGCACTGCTTGCGGAGTCATTTCATTCACTGTTTTCATGGGGAGTTCATGGCAAGTAATAAAGTACTGCGCCTTCTTCATGACCACCCCTATCTTCTTCAACTCATAAAAACCTAATTTAGAAAAGCGGCGGGATGCCACAATCAGCCTTGCCGACTTTACTCCGACACCCGGAATACGCAACAGCATCTCATAATCTGCTCGGTTGATATCTACCGGAAACTGCTCCGGATGGCGCAAAGCCCATGACAACTTAGGATCTATCTCCAGATCCAGATCAGGATATGCATCATCCACAATTTCCTCCACTTTGAACTGATAAAAGCGCATCAGCCAGTCTGCCTGATAAAGGCGATTTTCACGTACCAGCGGTGGCTGCTTCAAGGCAGGCAGACGGGTATCATATGTATTCACAGAGATATAACCGGAATAATACACACGCCTCATTGTAGGTCCTTTGTAAAGAGCGGATGAGAGATACAGAATATCCTTGTCTGACTCTGCCGTAGCACCTACAATCATCTGCGTGCTCTGTCCGGCAGGGGCAAAACGGGGAGCATGGCGGTGTTTCTTCCGTTCTTCCGAACTCTCCAGAACACCTTGCTGGATATAGCGCATCGGTGCATATACACTCTTATGGTCTTTTTCCGGGGCAAGAAGTTTCAGATTCTCCTCTTTCGGTATTTCTACATTGACGCTGAGGCGGTCGGCGTATAGCCCCGCTTCATTCACCAGTTCACGGCTGGCACCGGGAATACTTTTCAGATGGATATAGCCATTGAAACGATGAATGGTACGCAAGTCTTTTGCTACGCGCACCAAGCGTTCCATTGTATAATCAGGATTTCGCACCACTCCACTGCTAAGGAACAGTCCTTCTATATAATTGCGGCGATAGAACTCCATCGTCAAATCGACAAGCTCACTCACCGTAAGCGTGGCACGAGGCAAATCGTTGGAGCGACGATTGATGCAATATGCACAATCGTAAATACAATAGTTCGTCAGCATCACCTTCAATAGTGAAATGCAACGCCCGTCCTCTGCAAAACTGTGGCAAATGCCCCAGCCGCCGACAGTATTCCCTAACATGCCGGGCTTGTTGGAACGCACAGTACCACTGGACGCACACGAAACATCATATTTCGCTGATTCCGCCAGTATCTTCAGTTTATTAAGGACGTTTTCGTTCATACCCGCTACTCAACTATAATTGGGTCAAAAGTAGCAATTCGAAGAGAAGGAAACAAATAATGGGAAGTTAAATAATGAATATACTTCATAGGATATCTCTCTCATCTATTGACACAAAAAAGACCACCCCCGACGGAGTAGTCTTTCAATTCTTTCAGTAAGCGTGCCTATTATTTAGCAGCTTCCAAAGATGCTTTACGGAAAGCCTTCATTGACTTTTCAATTTCCAAAGAAACCTTGCGTGCACGAGTACCGGCTGCTTTGTTACCATTTTCAATCTGAGCTTTCGCATCTTTCTCAAATGCTGCATACATTTCAGCAACTTTTTCAACTAATTCTTTCATAATCCTTTTCTTGTTAATATTACTTCGTTAATAATGTCTGGCAAAAATACATTCTTTCTTGAAATAAATGCAGAAAAACGATATTTTTTTTGAAATAATCCGCAAAAATAGCACAAAAAAGCGTCCTCTGGCGTTTTTTATCTACTTTTGTAGACATGAAACCCCTTACAGATACGGAATACATACACTCGCTCATATCCGAAGGCGAGCACCAAAGGCAGGACTTTAAGTTTGAGATATCCGATGCCCGCAAGATAGCAAAAACACTCTCCGCCTTTGCTAATACAGACGGCGGGCGGTTGCTTATCGGAGTGAAAGATAACGGAAAGATTGCCGGAGTACGCTCCGACGAAGAACAATATATGATAGAGGCAGCCGCACAAATGTACTGCCAACCGGAAGTGAGCTACACCATGCAGACCTTTCATGCAGAAGGACGCAGCGTGCTGGTGGTGCAGATTGAACAAAGTCCGCAGAAACCGGTTTATGCTAAAGATGAAACAGGGAAGCTGTTGGCTTATCTGCGCATCAAGGACGAGAATATACTTGCCACTCCGGTACACTTGCGGGTATGGCAACAAAGTGGCAGCTCACGAGGTGAACTGATAACGTACACCGAACGCGAACAACTATTGCTCGATTTGTTGGAAGAAAATGACAGTTTATCATTGAATCGGTACTGCAAATTAGCGCATCTCTCCCGCCGTGCAGCAGAACATTTACTGGCTAAGTTCATTCGGTTCGAAATTGTGGAACCGGTATTCGAAGGGCATAAGTTTCATTTCAGGCTGAAATGAGAAATCAGGAGTGAGATGCCCTCTGATTATTGTTTAACAAATAAATATAAAGCAACATAAGATGGGTATAATCAACTCTATAAACGATATTCTTTGGACTTACATCCTTATTGCCTTACTGTTAGGGTGCGCTCTTTGGTTCACCCTGAAAACCCGCTTCGTACAGTTCCGTATGATAGGCGAAATGGTACGTCTGCTGGGTGATTCGGCAGGCACGAACGGAAAGCCCGGTGAAAAGCATATCTCTTCCTTTCAGGCATTTGCCATCTCCATTGCCAGCCGTGTGGGCACAGGAAATCTGGCAGGTGTGGCTACTGCCATTGCAGTAGGTGGACCGGGAGCGGTGTTCTGGATGTGGATCATTGCATTATTCGGAGCTGCCAGCGCATTCGTGGAGTCTACATTAGCTCAATTATATAAGGTGAAAGGCAAAGACTCTTTCATAGGCGGACCCGCTTACTATATGCGGAAAGGTCTGAAACAGCCTTGGATGGGCACAGTCTTTGCCATACTTATTACAATTACTTTCGGCTTTGCTTTCAATTCTGTACAAAGCAACACGCTATGTGCAGCTTTTGAGCATGCTTTCGGTTTTGACCATGCCATTGTGGGAGGTATCATCACAATAGCTACACTGGCTATCATCTTCGGTGGTGTGCAACGCATTGCCAAAGTAAGTAGTATCATTGTCCCCGTTATGGCACTGGGATATATCGCTTTAGCACTAATTGTAGTGGCAATAAATATCACCGAACTGCCCGCCGTTATAAAACTCATCGTCAGCCACGCCTTCGGCTGGCAGCAAGCACTTGGAGGTGGTGTAGGCATTGCACTGATGCAGGGCATCAAGCGGGGACTGTTCAGTAATGAAGCCGGTATGGGTTCTGCACCGAACGTAGCGGCAACGGCACACGTCACGCATCCCGTAAAACAAGGATTGATACAGACATTAGGTGTTTTTACCGATACATTGATTATATGTACCTGTACCGCATTTATCATCCTGTTCAGTGGTGCGCCTCTGGATGGCTCCACCAACGGAGTACAGCTTACGCAACAAGCCCTGACAAATGAAATAGGCTCAGCCGGAAGTATCTTTGTTGCTGTAGCCTTGTTCTTCTTCGCTTTCAGCAGCATCCTGGGCAATTATTATTATGGAGAAGCCAACGTACGCTATCTAACCCGCCGCAAGTGGATATTGAATATATATCGGGTTCTGGTAGGCGGCATGGTACTGTTCGGCGCTCTCGCCACACTGGATGTAGCATGGAGCCTGGCAGACGTCACCATGGGATTGATGGCTCTTTGCAACCTGATTGCTATCAGCCTGCTCGGTAAATACGCTTTCAAGCTGCTGGAAGACTACCGCACTCAGAAACGTGCTGGCATCAAAGACCCTGTTTTTACCAAAGTTCGGCTGAAAGAGGTAGAAAATGACATAGAATGCTGGTAAGAAGATTGATGATTTATAAATTATGAATTATACAATTGTTGGTGTAAATCAACTTATTTCGTACTTTTGCAACCACAATTGCCCCGGCAATCATTATCAGAAATCATAAATTATAAATCATATGGGTATATTTGCCAAACTATTAAAAAAGAATACAGAAGGAGCTTCTTCTAAAAACGTGGAAGATTTCGTGTCGTTGACGCGTGTTTACTTCCAGTCCGTAATCGCCGCCAATCTGGGCATTACGAACATCCGTTTCGTACCGGATGTAGCCAACTTCAAACGCCTGTTCAAGATACCGACACAGGGCGGACGCCTGGGACAAGCCGAGAAAACCGCTTCGCGCAAGATGCTGATGCAAGATTACGGACTGAGTGAAGGTTTCTTTAAAGAAATTGACGCTTCCGTAAAGAAGCATTGCCGCACACAGAATGACGTACAGGCTTATCTATTCATGTACCAGGGCTTCTCACAAGACCTGATGATGCTGATGGGCAACCTGATGCAATGGAAATTCCGCGTACCATCTTTCTTTAAAGGCGCACTGCGCAGCATGACGGAAAAGACTGTACATGACATTTGTACCAAAACCGTATGGAAAAAGGACGATGTGCATAAGACGGCAATGGCAGTCCGCCAGTATAAAGAGCGTCTGGGATACTCCGAACAATGGATGACAGAATACGTGTATAACGTTGTGCTACTGGCAAAAAAAGAACCGAAAAGCAAAGCCACGGAAGAGAAATAAGTCCGAAACACAGATAGGGCAAAAACTGTCAACAAAAGAAAAAGTTTTCTAAAGAAACTACCAAGAGATAAGGCGAGAAATATTTTCCTCGCCTTTTTTTGTTATTTTTATGCAACTTTTTTGTTCAGAGGAACAACAATACTCTATGTGAAGAGATTGTTACAGAATAATAAATGATAATTTATCGCGCAAAGCGCGATAAGTGACGAGCTACAAACTACGAGTGACAAGTGCCTTTCGGTGTGATAGCCGGCGCGAATAATTATTCGCCCACGAGTACAGCGCAGCAACTCGTAACTGGTAGCTCGTAGCTCGTAACTTAATTTAGCGCAAAGCGCTAAATTATCATTTAAAGAATACCCGGAACAATAGACAAACTCAGTATTAATCTCTAAAAAAATAACCGCTTATGAAACAAAAGAAAATGCTTGCACTTACTCTATCTCAGTTAAAACAACTTTATCGAAATGAACTTCCGGAAATTGTACGCATCGCCGAACAGAGCGACGGTACGGAAAGCTTCAAGCAAGGTCTTTCGGAATTCATCACCGGTCAAGCTGATGCAGAGAATGAAGCTGCCAGGCAAATTCGACTTTTGATTGAATACGACGGTCAGCAAGTCCACGAACTTTCTACCGATGAACAAATGACTGTTTCTACTCTGTCACTGCTATACGAATTCCTCACCGGAGATTTGGAAGAAGATATAGAAACAGACCTGTTCCTGGATATTTTCCAGCAATTCAAACGCCTGCAATCCCTTGCTGCTCCCCTCCCACCACCCCAACGCGTCAAAGCATGGACTGAACGCTGGCCCAGTGGACTGAACGAAGACGTGCAACTCATCCGCGCCAGAAACAAAGAACGCATTCTGCACGCATTGATACAAAAGATAGAACACCGGAAAAACACCGTTTCCCGTTACCACTTCGAAGAGGGCATCAGCTACGAGGAGAAATACCATCTTGTTGAAGAATGGTGGAATGATTTCCGTTTTCACCTAGCCATGGCAGCCAAAAGTCCTACGGAACTGAACCGTTTCCTGGGTAATTCGCTTTCTGCCGAGACCATGTATCTGCTTTCCCGTGCCCGCAAGAAAGGGATGCCTTTCTTCGTTACACCTTACTATCTGTCTCTGCTGAATCCCCGCAACGAAGGATACAATGACGATGCTCTGCGCAGCTATATTCTCTATTCCCCCCAACTGGTGGAGACTTACGGACAAATCCGTGCCTGGGAACGCGAAGATGTGGTAGAAGCAGGCAAACCGAATGCCGCCGGCTGGCTCTTGCCTGACGGACACAACATTCACCGCCGTTATCCGGAAGTGGCCATCCTCATTCCCGACACTATGGGACGCGCTTGCGGAGGACTTTGTGCTTCCTGTCAGCGCATGTATGACTTCCAAAGTAAACGACTCAATTTCGAGTTTGACTCTTTACGTCCCAAAGAAACATGGGAGAAAAAGCTGCGCCGTCTGATGACCTATTTTGAGGAAGACACTCAACTACGCGATATTCTGATTACAGGTGGAGATGCTCTCATGAGTCAAAACAAAACATTGGGTACCATTCTGGAAGCCGTCTACCGCATGGCCTCCCGCAAACGGAAAGCTAACCAAGAGCGTCCGGAAGGAGAAAAGTATGCTGAATTGCAACGTATCCGACTCGGCTCACGCCTTCCCGCTTATCTGCCGATGCGTATCAATGACGAGTTAGTAGATATTTTAAGAACTTTCAAAGAGAAAGCATCTGTTATCGGCATTCGCCAGTTCATTATTCAAACGCATTTCCAAACACCACTGGAAGTAACCCCCGAAGCCAAAGAAGGCATTCGCAAACTTTTATCAGCAGGTTGGCTGATAACCAATCAACTGGTGTATAACGTAGCAGCTTCACGCCGTGGACACACGAATCGCCTGCGCCAGGTACTCAACGAACTGGGAGTTGTATGTTACTACACATTCTCAGTAAAAGGCTTTGAAGAAAACAATGCAGTCTTCACCCCCAACAGCCGCTCCATGCAGGAACAACGGGAAGAAAAGCGTTTCGGAAAATTGAATAAGGAAGACGCATTCAATCTATCTGCATCGCTTGAAACTGCGCTCGACCCTGCAGCATGTATCCGCCAGTTCCTGAAAATTCATCATCTTCCATTCCTTGCCACGGACCGCAGTGTGCTGAATCTGCCTGCCATAGGCAAGAGCATGACGTTCAATCTGGTGGGAATGACTGAAGACGGAAAACGTATCCTACGTTTCGAGCATGATGGAACACGCCGTCATAGTCCGATAATCAACCAACTGGGACAAATCTATATTGTAGAGAATAAATCTATAGCTGCCTACCTGCGACAACTACGTGCCATGGGAGAAGATGTGGAAGATTATACAAGTATCTGGAACTATACAGAAGGAAAAACCGAATCACGATTCAGCCTGTATGAGTATCCGGATTTCCCTTTCCGCATAACAGAAAAGATGAGTAATCTGGAAATAGCAGAATAATTTCCGGAAATAATCTGTAGTTTTGTAAAAGGTTACACACTGAATAAATCATCATTTAAAATATTTAGAATGGAAATAGAACAACACCCTTTAGAACCTTTTCTTCCTGTCAACGCCCGTTTGCTGATGCTGGGGAGCTTTCCCCCCCAAAAGAAACGATGGTCAATGGAATTTTATTACCCGAACTGGAATAACGATATGTGGCGAATTGTAGGGCTTCTCTTCTTCAATGATAAAACCTATTTTCTGAACGAAGCGGCAAAAGCTTTCGACAAAGAACGTATCGTCCGCTTCCTCCAGGAGAAAGGAATCGCCCTGTTTGATACAGCCACTGCCATACGTCGGTTGCAGGATAATGCATCCGATAAATTTCTGGAAGTTGTAGAGCCTACGGACATTGAGGCCATGCTCCGCCGATTACCGGAGTGTAAAGCGATTGTCACTACAGGTGAGAAAGCTACGGAAACTCTATGTGAACAATTCTCCCTAATAAAACCCAAAGTCGGAGATTTTGCAGAGTTTGTTTTTGACAGCAAACCTATGCGCCTCTATCGAATGCCGTCTTCGTCTCGCGCTTACCCACTTGCCTTAGAAAAAAAAGCGGCTGCCTACCGCATTATGTATCAGGACTTACAGATGTTGTAGCAGAAAAGACCGTTAAAAAAAACGCGCATAGTTCTTGCAAATATGAAACTTTACATTACCTTTGCAGCCGCAAACACGGGAGTAGCTCAGTTGGTAGAGCACTGGTCTCCAAAACCAGGTGTCGGGAGTTCGAGCCTCTCCTCCCGTGCAGTGATAATAAAGAGAGAAACGAGATTCGTTTCTCTCTTTCATTTTTGTATCTTTTGCCAATAAAAATTCATTCTCATTACATTTACGTAACAGCCAGTCTAACGGATATCAATCAGTTTATGCGTTTGTAGACTTAACCGCCATTTAGGATGCTGCATTACGCATGCCACTGTTTCGGCGGTATTGACACACGAACAAGGCTGCAAAAAAAAATGTTCGGCAGGCAGCAACTCATAGACTTCAATATCCTGTCCTTCATAAACAACTTTCACTTCATCCATGCGGGTAATCCCCAGTTTCACCCCTTGTTTGGGAGAACAAGTCACCCAATCGATATTCCGAGGCAACAGACGTGTACCATTTGTTTCTATACAAACATACTTGCCAGCCTGATGCAATCGGTCGATAAATTCTTCATCAATCCAGATAGAAGGTTCCCCACCTGTCAAAATAACCATAACAGCCGAATATTTCTGCACCTCAGTAATAATATCTTCATCCGTCATCAATGTGCCTTCCTCATGCTGCGTATCACAAAAAGAGCATTTCAGGTTACACCCGGAAAAACGAATAAAAACAGCCGGCGTACCGGTGTGGTAGCCTTCACCTTGTAAGCTATAAAAAATCTCGTTAATCTTTCTCATAAATGGCTACATTGGATTCAGATTCCTGCACCTCGACTTTAAAACAAGTGGGTATCTGCTCACATATCCAGCGAGCAATATTCTCAGCGGTGGAATTGAAAGGGAGGACTTCATTCAGATTGCGGTGGTCGAGTTTCTCCTTCACCGCTTCTTTGATATGACTAAAATCAACCACCATCCCATCGGCATTAAGTTCCCGGGAACGGCAGTAGACTGTGATAATCCAATTGTGACCATGCAGATTCTCACATTTGCTGCGATAGGAAAGTTTCAAGCTATGGGAAGCTGATATTTCCATGCGTTTGATAACTGTATACATATTCTTATTAATACGCTAATTAAGAAAATACTCTGTTTGTTGTCGCACCTAATGTCACCTCGGCACGGCACAAAAGTACAAAAATTCTAAAGATTACGGACGGAATCCTCTGCTTTTATTTATAGACACAGAGAGAATTGGCCACTTGACGCTCACCTTCGTTGTCATAGAGATTATTATCACAAAGTTTATTCACGATGCCATTACCCGGTGCGGAAACACTCCAAAGTGTCGTAGAACCGCCACCATCAAGATTCAACGCCTTCCTGGCACCCAATACTCGAAGCATGTGTGTCAGTTCAGGAATATTGATACCCTCTGCTTTACCAACAAAACGACCTGCTACTGCAATAAGGAGGACGCTTCCATCCTTCATTAAAGCCACGGCACTACGCGGATGTTTGGTATTGACAAATGACTTATTACAAGTCGAAAGATCACAGTCTTTCCCATCCAGCAGCATCAACGGCCCCGAAGAAAGAACACTACCCTCTTTCAGATCGCAAGTTTTTTCATCTTGCTTATGCCAGGGGATAATATCCAGTTTTCCCTTAACAATGCGTACGGCACCTGTAGATACAGTACTGAGTGTACCGACAGCAGTGGTATCTATCACTACACCGTCTTTCCTCAGATAACAGATAGACGTCCCCTGCCTGATGTTGAAATAAGAACCATTGATGGCAGCCACTGCTCCCGAACGACGGGCGGCAATGCTTGTTTTTTCTTTTGGTGAGTGGACAAGGATATCAAAACGATGCTGCTCAGGTTTTATTTCCAAAATAGCGATGTGTTGGGGAACGCCATAGAGCGAAGTGAATTCTGCTTCGCGGAGAAGAATTCCTTTTCCCATAGAAGTGGTATTCCAGTCAGCAGTAAGAATTACTAAAGAGTCTGCGGCAGTCTGTGCCAATGCAATAAATGCATTGCACAGTATCAGCAACAGTACAAGGGTGGACTTGCGAAAATTCATGTCTTGACTTTATGAAAATTATTTTGCAAACATAAGCATTTTTAAGTGAATGCCATATCACAAAGGAGTATATTTTTTAAGTCGGTCAGAACAGAGGATTCCAGATATTCTTCCTCACGAAACCATCTGGACTTTTTCCGTAAACAAAAAAAGAGTACTTTTGCAGCATGAAGGTTCTCTATATCACACTTGGTACAGTTTCTTTAGCTCTCGGCATTCTCGGCATCTTTCTGCCGTTGCTGCCCACCACACCGTTTTTACTACTCACTGCTGCACTGTACTTCAAAAGCTCTCCACGTTTATACACATGGTTACTGAACCAGAAACATCTCGGCCCTTATATTCGCAACTTCCGTGAAAACAAAGCCATCCCTTTACGGGCAAAGGTTATTTCCATTTCCTTGATGTGGCTCACAATGCTATACTGTGTTTTCTTTATCATTCCCTATTTATGGGTAAAGATATTGCTCCTGATTATTGCAGCAGGAGTGACGTATCACATTCTATCGTTCAAGACGTTGAAATAAGATTTAGCGCGGAGCGCTAAAAGTTGACAAGAGGCAACTTGTTCTCTTATCAACTGCGACGCTCCGCTTCGCCAAATTACACCCCACCAATCTTCTCAAAGAATTCCCCTAACTCTTTGCGTGCATCAGCCAACTTATCCTCCCAATGCTTCACAGAATTCTGCCCGATAATATCCGTCACATACTTCACCGCAATGAAAGGCACTTTCTTGGCACGGCACACAAATGCCTGTGCAAAAGCTTCCATATCCACAACATCACCTTTCACATCCGACAGTTCCGTCAGGAAAGTATCACCCGTATTGCAAATTCCTTCTCCTACCCAATGCATACAATATCCCTTTTCGGCAAGTAAGGCGGAAGAATCTATCTCATACTCCACACCCAGATTGGCAAGCTTCTCCATATCACGGTCAATGAAATGACGGCACACCAATATATCACCCACCTGGCGGTCTATACTCCCTGCCGTACCCACATTTATCACCAAGTCAGGTTGTCCCCGATTTATCACCTCAGTAAGATAATGAGCCGATTTCACCTTTCCTACCCCCGTACGGAGATACCCGACATGTACTTCTTCCTCTCCTATCAATCCGGGAAACTTCAATTCCGTAAACTCGCCCTGCACGGCGTAAGTGACTAAAATTTTCATACAGTATCTTTTTACTTTTTAATAATATACGTTTTCAGTGCCTCCACATATTCCTCAAAGGCGTCCACCCCCTGCGGCGTAATTTTGCAGAGAGTACAAGGCATTTTTCCTTTGAACGTCTTTGTCACCTCCACATAGCCTGCTTTATTGAGCTTGTCAATCTGCACACTTAGGTTACCGGCCGTTGCCCCTGTCTGTTGGCGGATAAAGACAAAATCTGCCTCTTCGACGCCAATAAGCAACGACATCACCGCTAAACGCAGCTCAGAGTGGAGCAAAGGGTTCAGTTCTTTAAACATATCATTCGTTTTTCTTTCGTTTACTACTTAACAAAGCAAATAGGGACATACCCAACAGGGGCAAATGATACAGTCCCAGGTAAAATCCGGTATCAGTGGCAAAATTGCCCATATTGTAACATCTCATAGTCACCAAAGCCAGTATCATTACTATTTGAAAATAAACAGCATAAGGATACATATCCATAATGAAGGCATGTCCCAGTGTATAAAATATCAAATCTCCTGCAGCCTCAAACTTAAAGCCTTTCGTCGCCACCGGCATCAAAAGGAACTGCAAAAGTACAAGTAACAAAAAGAACTTCCAAGAGGTCAGGAAATTCTCGAAACGACTTTTTGTCATGTACGGCCTCCTTTCTTTACTTTATAGTTCAGATAGTGTCCCGGAATAACCATCATAAAAATAAAAGCCAGTGCAAAAAGCAATATCTGGTCAAAGCCGTGCATGAAAAGACAACCTAATGACGACAATGCTCCCAAAGTTCCCCCGATAGTCACTACTTTCATGTTTACAATCAAGCCGGTCAACGCCGTCCCCATTCCCATTATCAGCAGTATGATGAACAAGACAGGCAAACTCCAGTAGAAGATGGCGACCCAGGTTATCAGGAACCCACCCAGCCCGAATACAGCCCAGACGTATCCCAATATCCGGTCGATATAGGTTCGTGCCATCTTCTGCTTCTTCCGGTTTATCCACAAGGTAGCGGGAAAAGAAATCGCAGGCAGCAGAAACCACATCCATTGCCAGTTGTAATTACCGGTTTCTTTCAGGAGAAACCAAATCACCAGAGATATCACCGTACACGAATATCCCCATATCAGAAAAGGCATTCCGGCATTTTCAGCCATCTTGTACTTTGCGTTCTGTATCATGTGAGTGATGAGTTCAAAACTCTCTTTCTCAGTCATATTTTTATTATCCATTACCAACTATTTTATTTATCCGAAATCATATATACACACAAACATTCATTCCATGTCTACTTTAGAAGTCAATAATCTGTAAGATCGAGCACCTTCACCAGCAAGAAAGCCAGCAACACCATGTTTCCTATGAGAAGACAGCCAAGAAGTGAGTTCATCGTAGTTCCTCCTAATTATTTATTTGAAACAGAGTTTTCTTTCTTTGCGGCAATATTCAGCATGTGTCCCGGAATTATCATTGCAAAGACAGCAGCCACAGCGAAGCATAGTAAAGAAGTATAGGTAGGGGCATCTTCTACCATTGCCGCAAGCATCATATACAAGCCTATTGCCAATCCGATTAACGAGAAAAGATAAAAAGCTTTGTAACGGACAATAATACCTGTAATAATACTGCCCAATGACATGATTAATGTTCCTAACGGCAAGATAAATTCAAACTGTTTCATACAGGTAGCTCCTATTGCCACAGCCATACAAAGCCCACCCATTATACGCCATATTTCAGTCAGCACTTTATCCGAATAAGCTTTAGCCCGTTTCTGTGATTTATGTTCTAAATATATTCCCAAAGGAATTCCTATAACAGGTATTCCCCAAAAGCCCCACATCCAAGAAGGATCTTTTGTAAAATATACGCCCGCACACACAACCAAAGTCGCTATGGTTCCGATATATCCCCACAACAGAAACATATTTCCACTACCCGCATCCAGATTACGACGGGTATTCTGTATCATTTGAGAGATGAGTTCTAAACTCTCTTGCTCGGTTATCTTTCTATCTTCCATACTTATTGATTTAATACAATTATTCTTTTGTGTGTTTTCTATTCAATCGATGTCCGGGAACAATCAACATAATAATAAAACAAACAGCAAAAGCAGGATACATAAAGTTTAGTTCAGGCGGATTAAACAAAATATGCGATATCATAACTACTGATATGGTCAATGCACAACCAGCAGCATTTCTCATCCATGAATCATTTATTATACTTCCTGTAATACTGACTCCCAATGAGCACAGCATCAAAATTATAGGCAACAATAATAACATGGAATTAAAATAGAGAGCAGCTATTATAGAAATACCAATTCCATATTGTCCTATATTGCTCCAAATAGCGAGTAAAACCTTATCCGTATAAGTCAAAACCGGTTTATCTTCCTTTTTCTTCAGCCAGCGCATCACCGGAAAACCAATAACAGGTATAGCCAACCAGCCCCAATTCCAAAGCGGGTTACCAGTTATCAGAATCAAGATATAAACCACAATCGCAGTTATCGCACAAAGATACCCCCACAACAAGAGAATGTTCACATTCCCCAACCGAAGGTTTTTCTTACTATTCTGTATCATCTGCGTGATAAGTTCCAAACTCTCTTTTTCAGTCATTTTTTTGTCTTCCATAATAGTGTCTTTCTCTTTAATACCTAAAATTATTTTTTTGCCTTATTTTGTAGGGCTCTCACATCTTTCAACTCCACATCAATCGTTTTTGCCTCAGCCGTCATGTCTAAATCTATAATTGCACAATTCTCCGTCGGCACCCCGTCTTCCCGGTCCAGTTGATAATTGCCGTTTTCATCGTGATACACATACAATTTGCATTTTCCTGCGGGCATCTCTTTTAATACAAGTGTTGCCGTATCACCCGTAGCATCTACCATTGCATAATGCCCTTTATCGGCAGCAATCATCACCTTTCCTTTTGCCGAACGGATGTTCTTCACTTTCACCGTCAAGTCGCTCTGTGCTGATGCCGAAGCTGCACATACACCCATAACAAATAATGCAACCCATTTAAAACCAATTATTTTCATAACTGTACTCCATTTAAAATTCTACAATAATCATACATTTCGGGCTCGAACTCCACCGCAAAGATAAGTAGTTTATTTTATAAACCAAATTATTTCATAAATTAATTTATAAAAAACAGAAAGAAAGCTTTCGAGAACGTACAAATACTCAGGAGTTAACTTATAAGTGCTCAGGAATGAGATAAATGATTAAGCAATACC
>ULMJ01009737.1_pt1 | contig 24331 bp, 19 predicted proteins | sample 1951641 | NCBI WGS metagenome assembly ULMJ01 (sample SAMEA4835550, study PRJEB28245) | human gut metagenome | biome: gut microbiome; material: fecal sample | place: Denmark | collected 2008 | reverse complement strand
CGAAGTTGTCAACTAAATCCAGTACAGTACACCTAGTACCAGGAAACTCGCGTTCCTATGCCTGGAAACTGGAGTTTCCAACCCTTGGGAACGAGCGTTTCCCTTAATGGAACTGTCGTTTCTCCTCATGGGAACGCTCGTTTCCCTTAATGGGAACTGTCGTTTCTTCTCATGGGAACGCTCGTCTCTCTTAATGGGAACGGATGACAAAGCTTTTTCTTGTGTGACTTTAATGAATAGAGTAAAAGAGAATGGAAAGGTTTATTTTCTTCCAAAATCGGCAGGTATTTCTCCCCATTGTTTGGTTTCCCACTTCATGATTTTGGTGGTGTAGGTGTTTTCGCGCAGCCACTTCTCGGCGCGCTCTATCAATTTGAAGAGTTCCTCCGTTTTGGGCTCACGTGGCAGTTTTGTCTTGCATTTTTTCTGCTTTATCCAGTTGATGGCATTCACACTGTCGCTGTAGATGGGCATATCGAAGCCTTTCTGTTTCAGCAAAGCAAGTCCGTGAACGATGGCGAGGAACTCGCCGATGTTGTTTGTGCCATACACTGGGCCGAAGTGGAACACTTCTTGCCTGCTTGCCACATGTACGCCCCGGTATTCCATTGCCCCGGGATTGCCGCTACAGGCTGCATCTACGGCAAGGCTATTCTCTGTTACACAGGCGGGGAGGGGGGCATCGGCATCTTTCTTGGGAGCATGAGCAGTGGCGGGTGTCCGTTTGATATATTCATATGGAGAGGATGCAAAGGCTTTTTCTGCTTCTTCGCGCGTTTCGAACGATTTGTACTTCGCTCCTTCGTAACCTTTGGTTTGCAACTGGCAGTCTGTCCAGGAACTATAAATGCCCGGATTGACGCCTGCCCATACAACGTAAAATTTCTCCTTTCCCATATCGGGGGACAAAGGTACAAATATTCTGTAACTTCGAACAAGTTTCCTCTTTCACTTGTTCCCTTATATGAAGCAAAAATGATAAATACCAAAAGAAAGGACTAAATATGATTAGACAACGGACATTTGCTGAGGCATTGGAACATCGCCGCAGCTATTATTCCATTAGTAACGACTCACCGGTTCAGGATGAGGAGATTGTACATCTCATTCGTACAGCAGTGAAACATGTGCCTTCGGCATTCAACTCTCAGACTACGAGAGTGGTGTTGTTGCTGGGCGATGAACATCAGAAGTTATGGAGAATTGTGAAGGACCAGTTGGAAGAACGCCTTTCCGAAGAGCGCTACCGCCAGTCGGAAAAGAAGATTGACACTTCGTTCTCTTGCGGATATGGTACGATACTTTTCTTTGAAGACCACTCCATAGTAACGGAATTACAAAAAGCATTCCCCACTTATCAGGATAATTTCCCTACTTGGTCGCAGCATACCTCTGCCATGCACCAGTTGGCCATCTGGACTATGCTCGAAGACAAAGGTCTGGGTGCTTCCCTGCAACACTACAACCCCTTGATTGACGAAGAAGTGCGCCGCACCTGGAAGCTGCCCGAAAGCTGGCAACTCGTTGCACAAATGCCTTTTGGCACTCCTGTAGCCGAACCGGGAGAAAAAGAATTCAATGATTTGAGTGAACGCATTAAAATTTTCACCTGATAGTAAATCCTCTCAGAGTAGAATTGCTTACCTTTGTACGCAAAGGTAAGTGCTTATGATACGTATTTTCTTAACCGGATACATGGGAGCCGGTAAAACAACTTTAGGAAAGGCTTTTGCCCGCGAACTCGGCGTGCCGTTCATTGATTTGGACTGGTACATTGAAGAACGGCTTCACAAATCCATACGTGAACTGTTCACCGAGCGGGGAGAGGCCTCTTTTCGTGAACTGGAACGAACCATGCTGCATGAAGTGGCCGAGTTTGAAGATGTCATTATTTCGACCGGAGGCGGTACGCCTTGTTTCTTCGATAATATGGAGTATATGAACAGGTGCGGACAAACGGTTTTCCTCGATGTGCATCCCGATGTGCTGTTCCGCCGCTTGCGTGTAGCCACCCAGCAACGTCCCATCCTGCAAGGAAAAACGGACGAAGACCTGCGGGCTTTCATTATGGAAGCTCTGGAGAAACGTGCCCCCCACTATGGCAAGGCAAGCTACCGTTTTGATGCCGGATTACTGGAAAGCCGTCGGCAAATATCAGAATCCGTACAGAAATTGCGTGCCTTACTGGGTGTTTAACCACTTGTAAATGTGTAATTTTGGGTGGAAAACGCGATAAATCTCAGGAATTATTGTATTTTTGTCGCCCTATTAAAATCAAACAATAAACATTCGAGTAACAAAAAATGAGAAAATGGCGTATTGAAGATTCAGAAGAGCTTTACAATATTACAGGTTGGGGCACTTCGTACTTTGGTATCAATGACAAAGGTCATGTAGTGGTGACACCTCGTAAAGACGAGGTCGGCGTTGATTTAAAAGAATTGGTGGATGAGTTGCAATTGAGAGACGTAGCGGCTCCCATGTTGATACGCTTCCCCGACATTCTGGACAACCGGATTGAGAAGACTTCTTCCTGTTTTAAACAGGCTGCCGAGGAATACGGCTACAAAGCACAGAACTTCATCATCTATCCCATCAAGGTAAATCAGATGCGCCCTGTGGTAGAGGAAATTATCAGCCACGGAAAGAAATTCAATCTTGGGCTGGAAGCCGGTTCGAAGCCTGAACTTCATGCCGTGATTGCCATTAACTCGGATTCGGACTCACTGATTATCTGCAACGGCTACAAGGATGAAAGCTATATAGAGCTGGCTTTGCTCGCCCAGAAGATGGGTAAGCGAATCTTTCTTGTAGTAGAAAAGATGAACGAGCTTAAACTGATTGCCAAGATGGCGAAGCAACTGAATGTTATGCCTAATATTGGTATTCGCATTAAGTTGGCTTCTTCCGGAAGTGGCAAGTGGGAGGATTCAGGCGGAGATGCAAGCAAATTTGGACTCTCTTCCAGTGAATTGCTCGAAGCACTCGACTTTATGGAGGCGAAAGGACTGAAAGATTGTCTGAAATTGATACATTTCCATATCGGAAGCCAGGTGACGAAGATACGTCGCATTAAGACGGCGCTGCGCGAAGCATCTCAGTTCTATGTGCAGCTCCATGCTATGGGATTTAAGGTTGAATTTGTAGATATTGGCGGCGGTCTGGGTGTGGATTACGACGGAACGCGCTCGTCCAGTAGCGAGAGTAGTGTCAACTATTCCATCCAAGAGTATGTGAACGACTCTATCTCTACACTGGTGGATGCCAGTGATAAGAATGATATTCCCCATCCCAACATCATTACAGAGAGTGGACGTGCATTGACCGCACATCATTCCGTACTCATTTTTGAAGTGCTGGAAACCACCACTTTGCCCGAATGGGACGATAATGAGGAAGTGACTGAAGAAGACCATGAATTGGTGCAGGAGCTTTATGGCATTTGGGACACGCTGAACCAGAACAAGATGTTGGAAGCCTGGCACGATGCACAGCAAATTCGCGAGGAAGCGCTCGACCTGTTCAGCCACGGCATTGTGGACTTGAAGACGCGTGCGCAGATAGAACGCCTTTATTGGTCTGTGATGCGCGAGGTGAACCAGATTGCAGGCGGATTGAAGCATGCTCCCGATGAACTTCGCGGACTGCCGAAGTTGCTGGCGGACAAATATTTCTGTAACTTCTCGCTGTTCCAGTCCCTGCCGGACTCCTGGGCCATCGACCAGATATTCCCCATAATGCCTATCCAGCGTCTGGACGAACGTCCCGACCGTGCAGCAACCCTGCAGGACATCACTTGCGACTCGGATGGAAAGATTGCCAACTTTATCTCTACCAAGAACGTGGCGCACTACCTGCCCATTCATTCTTTGAAGAGTAAGGAACCTTATTATATGGGTGTGTTCCTGGTGGGCGCTTATCAGGAAATCTTGGGCGATATGCACAACCTCTTCGGAGATACAAATGCCGTGCACGTGTCCGTTAGTGAGAAAGGATATTCCATCGAACAAGTGATTGATGGTGAAACAGTGGCAGAAGTGCTTGACTATGTACAATATAACCCCAAGAAACTGGTTCGCACGCTGGAGACTTGGGTGACTCAATCGGTAAAAGAGGGACGCATTTCTTTGGAAGAAGGAAAAGAATTCCTTTCCAATTATCGTTCCGGTCTGTACGGATATACTTATTTGGAGTGAATTAGTTACGAGCTACGAGCTACAAGCTACGAGTGGCTGCGCAAACATGCTGCATAGTACTCGTAGCTTGTAGCTCGTAGCTAAAAACTTATAACCATGAGAGAGAAACTGACAGTAATTAAAGTGGGTGGCAAAATTGTGGAGGAAGAAGCCACCCTTCATAAGTTATTGGATGACTTTGCAGCTATCGAGGGTTACAAAGTCCTGGTGCACGGAGGCGGACGCTCGGCTACGAAACTTGCCGCACAACTGGGCATCGAAAGCCAAATGGTGAACGGACGCCGCATTACGGACGCCGAAACACTGAAAGTAGTGACGATGGTGTACGGCGGACTAGTGAATAAAAACATCGTAGCCGGTCTGCAAGCACGTGGTGTCAATGCATTGGGGTTGACAGGCGCGGATATGGACGTCATCCGTTCCGCAAAACGTCCGGTGAAAGATGTGGACTACGGTTTTGTGGGTGATGTGAAGCAAGTGAATGCAGAATTCCTGGGCGATTTGATTCATAAAGGAGTAGTACCTGTAATGGCTCCGCTGACGCACGATGGTGCGGGCAACCTGTTGAACACGAATGCTGATACCATTGCCGGAGAGACGGCAAAGGCACTTGCTGCTTTGTTTGACGTGACGCTGGTATTCTGCTTTGAGAAGAAAGGCGTGCTTCGCGATGAGAATGATGATGACAGCGTGATACCGCAACTCACCCCTGCCGAATTCAAACAATATGTGGAGGAAGGCGTTATTCAAGGAGGTATGATACCGAAGTTGGAGAACTCTTTTGAGGCTTTGAATGCGGGAGTAGGGGAAGTAGTAATTACCTTAGCGTCAGCAATTAATGAGAGTGGTGGAACCCGCATATTTATTAGTTGACAAGGAAATGAGATACGAGTTGACGAGGAGTGCTTGAAAGACAATTTTCCTTGTTAACTTGTTACCTGAAATCTCGTCAACTAAAAAAAAGAAAAAAAAGTAGTGAGCAACTGTAACTTTCCATATACTTAACCGTCATTATTAATAGAGATGCAAGAAATCAGTTTTCGGAATGACATTCTCCCTCTGAAAAATAAACTCTTTCGGTTGGCTCTCCGGATTACTTTCGACAGGGCAGAAGCAGAGGACGTTGTACAAGAAACACTGATAAGAGTCTGGAACAAGCGTGATGAGTGGACGAAGTTTGGTTCCATTGAAGCCTATTGCCTGACAGTGGCAAAGAATCTGGCGATAGACCGCAGCGAGAGAAAAGACGCTCAGACCGTGGAGCTGACACCAGAAATGGAACAGGCTCCGGAAGCATCCAGCCCTTACGACCGCCTGGTGGACAAGGAACAAATGACATTGATTCACCGTCTGGTTAATGAGCTTCCCGATAAACAACGGCTGATTATGCAGCTTCGGGACATAGAGGGCAAAAGCTATAAAGAAATTGCAGTCGTCCTGCACTTAACAGAGGAACAGGTAAAAGTGAACCTCTTCAGGGCGAGGCAGAAAGTAAAACAACGGTATTTAGATATAGATGGTTATGGACTTTAAATATATAGAACAACTCTTGGAACGCTACTGGCAGTGCGAGACTTCCCTCGAAGAAGAAGCGCAGTTGCGTACTTTCTTCAACGGAAGCGACGTTCCCGGGCATTTGCTCCGTTACAAAGATTTGTTCGTATATCAGCAACTGCAACAGGAAGTGGGATTGGGTGAAGACTTTGATGCCCGTGTACTTGCAGAAGTGGAGACTCCGGTGGTGAAGGCGAAACGCCTGACGCTCACTGCACGTTTCGTTCCGCTGTTCAAAGCCGCCGCAGTAGTGGCAGTGGTACTTTCATTAGGGAATGTGATGCAACATTCTTTTTATAGTGATGTGAAAGAAGTTGCCGCCGCCGATACGATTGGCAAACAAATTACCGCACCTTCGGTTGCTCTTTCCAGTGATGTAACGATTACCCACGAACAACAGATTCTGGATAGTCTTCAACGGGTAGATAAGAAGGTTGAACTGAAGAAATAACATTTTCATTTGCTTTAAACATAAATATAGTTAGTGTGCTTTATTAAAACAACAAATTGAGGCTGTGAAGTTTCAATTCTCTCAAATTCTTATAAAAAACTAACTAAGATAGATGGGACGCCGCGAGATGCAGCGTCCCTTTTATTTTAAAAATAAGAAGGGGGATGGTTATTAAGGTAGGAATTTATATCTTTGCCCTGTTCGTAAACGTATGTAAGCATGAAAAAACGATACTTACTCTTTGTAACCTCTTTGCTGTTCTGTTGTCTTCTGCAAGCGCAGGGACAAATAGACTCTTTGCTGGTGGTTCTGGACAGGACGATTGCGAATACCGCTCAGTATGAGCAGGTTCGTTTGAAACGTATCGAGCAAATAAAGGAGCATTCCCGGACCAGGAAGAGTACTTCCCTTGCAGAGGAATACCGCATCAACCAGCAGCTTTATGATGAATATGAAGCCTATATTTGTGACTCTGCCAGACATTATATCAATCGTAATATAGAAATAGCCCTTCAGTGCAATGAGCCGGACTGGCTGAATGAAGCCAAAATGAAGAAGGCAAACATTCTGGGGAAAACAGGCCTGTATGCAGAAGGCGTGGCATTGCTGAAGTCAATAGACAGCAAGCAACTCTCCAGAGAACAGCTCATTGAATACTACATCACCTTCGAAGATATCTACCTTTATCATGCAGAATATGCGATGGATGATGAGTATCAGATAGAATATCTGAATAAGCTGTACACTTATCGCGACTCCGTACTGCAAATGGTAGAGGAGGGTTCCTACCAATATGTCACTACCTGTGCTCCCGAACTCTTGCAACAGGGAAGAGGCGGCGAGGCCATAGAAATGCTGGAAGCCTATCATCATAAACTTGCGCCGGATACGCGCGATTATGCAGTGGTGACATCTATTCTCGCGTTTATCTATCAGAGTACGGGACAACGGGAGAAACAAAAAGAATATCTCATAAAGAGCGCGATTGCTGATATTCGTGGCGTAGTGAAGGAGAATAATTCTTTGCGCACATTGGCAGAATTGCTGTACGAAGAAGGACAGTTGCAGCGGGCGGATGTTTATATGAAGCGAAGCATGGAAGATGCTAATTTCTATAATGCCCGTTTGCGGAATGTGCAGGCTTCGCGAATGCTTCCGGTTATAGATCATGCTTATCAGGTAGAGAAGGAGAAGCATCAGATGTTATTGCAGATTTTCCTGATTGTTACCAGTCTGTTGACGCTGTTTCTGGCATGTGCCGTTTGGTACGTAATCCGCCAGGTGAAGAAACTGGCCCGCGCCCGGCAGGAATTGCTGGATATGAATGAGGAATTGAAGCGGCTGAATGAACAGTTGATTGAGGTGAACCGGAAGCAGCATGAAACAAATGATTCGTTGACGGAGGCAAATCATATTAAGGAGGAATATGTCGGGCGGTTTATGGGCTTGTGTTCCGTATACATTGAAAAGCTGGAAGGATATCGGCGGATGCTGAACAAACAGGCGGCTTCCGGCAAGGTGGAAGAACTGTATAAAACCTTGAAATCCTCCCGTTTCATCGATGAAGAGCTGAAAGAATTTTATCAGAACTTCGATAACTCATTCCTTAGTATCTTCCCTGATTTCGTGAAGCACTTCAATGCATTGTTGCCGGACGAAGAGCGGATTACCCCTAAGCAGGGTGAGCGCCTGACAACTGAATTGCGTATTTTTGCCCTCATCCGGTTGGGCATTACGGACAGTGCCAAGATTGCGGGATTCCTGCGCTATTCTATTACCACTATTTATACTTATCGTTCCAAGTTGAAAAACCGTTCCCTCTATCGGGATAATTTTGAGGAAGAGGTGATGAAAATCGGTTCTTTTGCCAGTTAACTAGGGTATAAAGCCCTTGTTTTCTCTTCCTGTTCCCTTTGTTTTCATTTAGTTTTTTAATGCTTCTTCTTTATGGTATATTGTTGATATATAGTGTATTATTGTTTTCTCTTTTTTAGATTTTCTTTAGTTCCGTTTTCCACCTCTCTTCTTTTTACAGACATTTGCAATGTCGCCTCAAACAGTGTGGGCGGACAGAACGATTGTTAATCTAAAAACTAATAGTATGAATGTAAAAAGAACAAAGTTATGTTTGTGCCGGTCTTTTCTTCTCATGACCGGATTGCTTTTTGCAGTGGCATCCTTTGCCCAGGATTTAACCGTGAAAGGAAGAGTAACGGACACTACGGGCGAAACTGTAATTGGGGCTAACGTAACAGTGAAAGGTACAAGTAATGGTATTATTACCGATATTGACGGTAACTATACCCTGTCGGGTGTGAAGCCTTCTTCGGTCCTCGTCTTCTCCTTCATAGGCTACAAGACACAAGAGATTTCCTGTAACGGACGTACTGAAATCAATGTAGTGCTGGCAGAAGATGCCCAGGCATTGGACGAAGTGGTAGTAGTGGGCTATGGCTCATTGAGCAAGAAAGAACTTTCCAGTTCCATTGTACAAGTGGACAGGTCTAAGTTCCTGCAAGGTTCCATGAACAACCCGATGGAGATGCTGACAGGCAAAGTAGCCGGCCTGACCGTAAATAACACAGCGGCAGCCAATCCGAATGCAAATTCTTCCCTCCAGATTCGTGGCGCAACCTCTATTTCCGCTTCCAATGACCCGTTGGTGGTGATTGACGGTGTGGCAGGCGGCGACATTCGTAATCTGGCGGCACAGGACATTGAATCTATGACTGTACTGAAAGATGCCGCCTCGGCTGCCATCTATGGAACGCGCGGTGCCAATGGTGTTATCTTGATTACCACCCGTAAGGGAGCCGGAGAGGCAGGTCGTGCTCAAGTAACTTATGATAGCTGGTTCGGTGTGAATCTGGCAAAGAGTGGTCCGGATATATTGAGTGCCGACGAATTCCGCCGTTCGCGTCGTGCTACGGACTACGGTTACTCTACCGATTGGTACGACCTGTTGCTGCGTGATTTCTCTTTCGACAACAATCAGTATCTTTCTATTGATGGAAGTACCAAAAACGGATATTATGGTGCTTCATTCAACTATAAGAAAGCAACCGGTCTCGACCTGAATAGCAGCCGTGAGGAATTTGGCGGACGCTTTGTTCTGAACCAACGGATGATGGACGGACTGGTGGAACTGAACGGTTCTCTCAACGCCCGTCGCGTCAATGAGGTATGGGGTGATGACGGCATGTTCGATACTGCTTTGAGCATGAACCCCACCATGCCCCTCTACAATGAAGACGGAACTTACTTCCAGCCTACTTCTCCCACCGGAGCCCGCAACCCGGTGCAGGAACTGAAAGAAATAGACAATAATGGCCAGCGCGTCTACCTGATGGGTACGGCTGAGGTAAAACTGAATCTTATCCGCTCGGAGAAGCAAATGCTGAATACTTCATTGAGTTACTCTCTACACTACAATGACCTGAAACAACACTATTACACTCCCTCTACCGCCGGTGAATCTTACTGGAACGGATATGCCGGTCGTGCCGATGTGACTTATCAGAAATGGTACACTTCCCGTCTGGAATGGCTGGGTAACTATTCGCTGGACTTGGGCGACCACAGCATCAAAGCAGTGGCAGGATACAACTACGAGCAAACCACCTGGGAGCGCCTGCAAGCCGGAAACAGTGATTTCAACTTCGATGACATCCTCTGGAATGACCTCGGCAGTGGTGCTTTTCTGGCAAAGGGTAAAGCAAGCATGGGTACGGGAAAATCTCTTGCCAAACTGATTGGTGTCTTTGGGCGTGTCAACTACAACTGGAAGAATCTGCTGATTGCTTCCGCTTCTATCCGTTACGAAGGTTCCACAAAATTCGGTGCAGACCATAAGTGGGGTGCTTTCCCCTCTCTTTCTCTTGCCTGGGAGATGGCTAATATGGGCTTCCTGGAAGGTCATAAGGATATCGTACAGAGCCTGAAACCTCGTATTTCTTATGGTGTAACCGGACGTTCGGACTTCGATTGCTATCAATCATTGGCCACTTACCGGTCGCATAAAAATGCCCAGTTGAACGTAACGGATACCTATCTGATGGATGGCACCTGGGTAACAGGTTTTGCGCCTTCGGTGAACGCCAACTCTAAACTGGGTTGGGAAAAGAGCATCAGTATGAACATCGGCGTTGACTTTGCCTTGTGGAACAGACTGCGCGGTTCTGCCGAGTGGTTTCATCGTGAATCCCGCGATTTGCTCTATAACTATACAGCTCCGCAGCCTCCTTACATTTATTCCACCATCCTGGTGAACGTAGGAACTACCATTAACCGAGGTGTCGAACTCTCTCTGGAAGGCGACATCTTCAAGGGAACTCCGGTGGAATGGACTTCCGGTATCAACTACTCATACGGAACCACCAAACTGGATAAACTTTCCAATAACTTGTACAAGGCTTCTTACGTAGAACTTTATCAGAAGCCCGGTGTGGGTACCAGTGAATACTTCTTCCGGGTTGAAGAAGGTAGTAAGATAGGTCAGTTCTATGGATACGAGTATGCCGGAGTGGAGAATGGCGATATGATGATTTATACGGATACGGGCGAAAAAGTCCCCGTATCAAAAGCTGATGTGAAGTATAAACGCTACCTCGGTAATGGTACTCCGACCTCTTATCTTTCCTGGAGCAATACCGTCCGTTACAAAAACTTCGACCTGAGCCTGATGTTCAACGGTGCTTTCGGTTTCGAAATCTTCAATATGCGTCGCTATGGCATGGGCTTGAAAGGTTGCGGCACGGACAATGTGCTGCGTGATGCCTACATAAAAGATGCGGACATCACTACCGGTGGCGGTGTCATCTCCTCTTTCTTTCTCGAAAAGGGCGATTACTTCAAATTGGATAACCTGACTCTGGGATACACCATCACTCCGAAAGAGAACAAGTTCATCAAGGGGATGCGTGTGTATCTGACAGCCAAGAACCTGTTTACGCTGACCGGCTATTCCGGAAACGACCCTTCGGCTGTTGCCATCAATGGGCTGACTCCGGGTATAGATACAAACAGTGCCTATCCTTCGGCTACACAGTTGAGTGTAGGTGTAAATATCCGCTTCAAATAGATATAGTTAACGAGGTTGCAGTTAACGAGAGAACGAGGATGATAGTATCATTTAATTAAGAAAGCCATTTTCCCTTGTCAACTTGCCTCCTGAAACCTTGTCAACTTCTCCATTAATAACTTAATACAGAAAAGAATTATGAAATATCTGAAATATAAATATCTGTTGGCAATCATTCTGGGTTGTTCATTAAGCGGTTGTTTCGACCTGACGGAAGAAGTGTTCGACCGGGTAGACTCCGGCGTCTACTATCAGGATGAGAATAGTGTGAAGAGTGCGATAGCGACTGTGTATTCTACAGGAGCTACCAGTTATGCCGAATATTTCTGGTACTTGCAGGAGTTTCCTGCCGACCAGGTGAGCTGGCGTGTGTGGAATGGTGGTCAGTGGGGATATGATGAAGGTGAGAAGTTTGTCTTCTCCATTCAGAACTGGACCCCCGATGCCAAGATTATCCGTTCCGCCTGGGAAAAAGCATGGACGACTATCGGGCTTTGTAACACACTGTTGGCCGATTTGGGAGAATTGAGTCCTGCCGACCTGAAAATGACCGAAGAAGGTTTGAAGGCATACGAAGGTGAAGTACGCACACTCCGCGCGTGGGCCTATTACAATATCTTCGAAATCTGGGGTGGTGCCCTTCCGTTGAACATCGAACCGGCTACTGTGGACGGTGATTTACCGCCTACTGCCGACCCCGACTTCGACGTTAGTTGCAAGAAAATATATGACTTCATAGCTACCGAACTGGACGCTTGTTATGAAGGAATGGCAGAAAACCAGGTGAACCGTATGAACAAAGCGGTGAACCGTATGATTAAAGCCCGCCTGCTGCTGAATGCGGAAGTCTTTATCAAGGAAAACCATTATAGCGAATGTGCAGAATTGTGCCGCAAGATTATCAGTGGCGAATATGGAAAGTATGAGTTGGCGAAAGACTATCGTGACATTTATTCTATTAATAACACCGAATGTCCCGAAGTCATCATGGCCTTTGCCTGCGAAGACGGCAAGCTGAATATGGGTTGGATGCGCATGACTTTCTATCCTTATAACATCTGGGATTATTTCGGGGGTACTTACAGTCAAAGTGGTTGGAACTGTACTTGTCTGGTGCCTTCGTATGACAATCAGGGTACGGTAAATGAACTGGGAGGTACTCAGGGGGCCACTTGTTTTCTCGATGCGCCTTACAATGATAAGCTGGGTGCCGTGTACGAACGCTTCGACGACCGTGATGTCCGCAAGAAGAATTATACTTATGACAAGAAGAATGGTTACAGTGGTATCTTCCTGAAAGGTACCATAAAAGCTAATTATGGTAAAGGTGAAGTCCTGAAAGCAGATGCCGACCGTGATGGACAAGACTTGGCTTACGTAGACCAAGTGGGTACGTTTATGAATCTGGGGCGTAATCTGGAAACTGTCATGTCTCCGCGCTGGGGAGAAACGAACTCCGGTCTCCGCCTTGTGAAGTATCCTGTATATCCCACTTCCGCAGGTATCGACTTTCAGAATATTGATGAGGTGGAATTCCGCCTGAGTGAAGTGTACTATATGCTGGCCGAATGTGAAATGCGTGCCGGACAGGCTGACAAAGCCAAAGATTTGGTAAATGCAGTGCGCCAACGCTATTTCAGTGCCGGTGACTGGGCAGATGTAAAAGACCGTCCGGGCCGTGGCTTCACTGCATTCGATATGGACTGGATGTTGAGCCAGTGGGGCGTTGAATTCCTGAACGAGGGTCGCCGTCGCCGTACAGACTTACGCCGCTTCGACAAATTCACACAAGGCCAGTGGTGGTTCTTCGGACGTGCTTCGGACGACGGAGGAGTCTATCCGGCCAAACGCGACCGTAAATATGAGTGGTATCCGTTGCCATCTTCTGCGTTACTCGTAAACCAGGGACTGATACAGAATCCGAATTATAAATAACTCTAATACAGAAAATTCATGAAAAAGATAATATATTGGTTATTTATGCTGCCGTTGTTTGCATTGCTCAACGGATGTGACGATAATGACATGATTACGTTCGACGACGAACTGCCTCAGTTCGAAATCAAGGCGAACGCCATATTGCTGGAAGTCATCATGCCGAAAGGCAGTGCCGCCGATGACGAATATTACATTGTGGGCGACTTCAACGGAGGAGCCGAAGCTGCTGTTGGCAATCTGGAATGGCAATTGGAGAAAGCAACCGACAGCGATTCCAAGTGGGGCATCTACCTGATACCTTCCACTTTCAAGAACGGAAAGACACTGGCCGACGGTTTCTATTTTGTATCGGCTGCAAAGGGAGAAGAACGTTCTGTGAAGAATGAGGCTGTGGTGCACACGCTGGATGTTTCGGTAGGAACCCGCACGAATGTCTGGGTGGACCGTTGGAAGGCCTACTTTGAAACGGAAGAAGAAGGACATGACGGTTTCGTGGTTTATGTGGCTGATAAGTCCGGTTGGGATAATCTTTACTTGTATGGTTGGGCCGGTGCCGGTGATGTAACACCTGCTTGGCCGGGTCTTGCGGTGAAAGGTACGGAAGTAATCAATGGGGTTACTTATAAATACTTCGATATGGGGAAAGCTCTGGATGGATATGAAGGCGTGAATCTTATTTTCAATAATAATGATGGAAAGCAGTTTGACGGCCCGGCGGTGACACTCAATAAGAACTTCTATTTCCGCATTACCGATAAGGGTTACGAAGAAATCGATCCGGAAGCAAGCTATTGCATCTATGTGGATGACCAGTCCGGTTGGGGAGAACTGGCACTTTACATCTCCGGGGCAGGTGATAACAATGAAGACTGGCCGGGACTTGAACCTGCCGGAACAAAGGAAATCAACGGAGTGGTTTATAAATACTTTGAAACCGATGTGGAATTGATGAATCAGAGTCTGAAGCTGACATTTAATAATAACAAAAAGGAAGACGATCCGGGACTCGTGCTGTCTTTCGTTAAGAATATCACTTTCAGCCGCGATTTCTATTTCAGCATTACTCCTGAGAAGTGTGAGGAGATAGATCCCGCAAATCACGGTACGCGCTATTCTCTTTATGTGGAAGATAATACCGGTTGGGGTGCGTTGGCACTTTACAGCTATGGAGATGTGGAACTTGGTGGCGGCTGGCCCGGCATACAGGTGTCGGAGACGAAAGAAATCAACGGTACGACGTATAAGTGTTTCCATCTGACACCGGATTGTACAAATAAGAATGTCAATCTGATATTCAATAATAACAATGGTGGAAGTCAGTTGAATGACTATAACCTGACGATAGATCGTGATTACTATCTACGCATCTCGGGCGATGGCTGTAGTGAAATAAAAGATTGTACGGTCTATGTACAAGATAACTCCGGTTGGGAAGCTTTGGCTCTTTATGGCTGGGGCGACGCTGAACTTGGTGGCGGCTGGCCGGGCATACAAGTAGCCGGAACGAAGGAAATTAATGGCGTGACTTATAAGTACTTTGATTTATCGGAGCATGTTGGTAAGTATTCGAATTTGATTTTCAATAACAATGGAGGCGGACAGCAAATAGAAGATGGCGGGCTGTATACAGCATTGATAGGAGATATCTACTTCTCCATCACAGCTACTTCTTATGAAAAACTGCCCAAGCCCTAAGATGCTTTGAGTTTCAAGACGGGAAACCGTTTGTTTCATGCCTTGAAACAAGTAGTTTCATTACTTGAAACTCTCTGTTTCATACCGAGAAACTCTTGGTTTCACCGCTTGAAACTAAGAGTTTCACCAGCTGAAAAATAAGCTGAAACTCTTTTATCAGATAATTAATAGGTATAACATTATAGATATGAGACTAAAAGATATCCTTAAGATTTTATGCTCCAGCCTTTTGCTGTTGAGCTTTACCGGATGCAGTTCGGACGATGATCCTGATATGCCGCCTCCCGCAGGTGACGTTACTACAGACGGAATGGTGATTTATGAAGCCAATCCGGCACTCTTCGGTGAAGCGCAAGCACTGAATGGACTGACTGTCCAACTGCCGCGTATCAAAAAGCTGGAAGCCAATGTTCTTTGGCTCATGCCCATTTTCCAGCAAGGTGAAAAGAATGCTGTCGGTTCTCCGTATTGTGTGAAAGACTATCGGGCTATTAATCCTGCTTATGGAACACTGTCCGATCTGAAAGCATTAGTCACGAAAGCCCATGACGAAGGTATGTTGGTCATCCTGGACTGGGTAGCTAACCATACCGCCTGGGATCATGCCTGGACTACGGAACATAAGGACTGGTATACGCAGGACGCCAACGGTAATATTGTTTCTCCTCCTGGAATGGGTTGGGACGATGTGGCTGATCTGAACTATGACAACACTGCCATGCGTGCCGCCATGCAGGAGGCCATGCTTTACTGGCTGACCGAAGCGGACGTAGACGGATTCCGTTGCGACCATGCCGAAGGTGTGCCCAATGACTTCTGGAAGGAAACTATCACGAAGCTTCGTGCCGCCAAAAGTACCTTGCTAATGCTGGCCGAAGGCTCACAAACCTCACTCTACGATGCAGGTTTTGATATGCTGTATGCCTGGAACTTCGCTTATAAACTACAGGATGTATATGCAGGAAGCGCTTCTGTGGCAAATCTGTATGATACACATCGTAGTGAGCTTGCTTCGGTAACAGATAAACGGTTACTTATGCGTTATTCCACCAACCATGATATGGCTTCCGAGAAATCGCCCGTGCAGGCTTATCAAACCAAGGAAGGTGCTTTCTCGGCCTTTGTGGTCTCTATTTCTATGGGTGGCTGCCCAATGATTTATAGTTCGCAGGAACTGGCTTATGACAAGGCCCTCTCTTTCTTTGGTTATCAGCCGATGGACTGGGATTCTAATGCCGATTATCAGGTGGATTATACCAAACTGATGCAGTTGTATCGCAACTCTCCTGCTTTACAGAATGGAGAAATCAAACTTTATCAGACGAGTAAAGCGATTTGCTCTTATCGTATCTCCAGTACGGAAAAGATACTGGTACTGATAAATACCAGTGGCAATCAGGAAAGATTAAATCTGCCTATGGAGCGGGTAGGGGATAGTGCGAAGAATCTCTGGACCGGTGAAAGCACCGTGTTGCCAAGGACGATTACGTTGGAGCCCTATCAATATTACATCTGGAAAATAGAAGGATAATATGAAGAAATATATATTTATTGTAAGCCTATTGTGCCTGCTTGCTGCCTGTACAGGTAAGCGGCAGGGCGAAGCGGCGGCGGAAGTTGCGGCATTGCCTGCTGTGGAAGATGTGGTGATGTATCAGGTCAATCCGCGAGTGTTTGCTCCTGAGAAGTCATTCAAGGCGGTGGAACGTCGCTTAGATTCCATTCAGGCATTGGGAATCAACGTGGTGTGGTTTATGCCGATCAATGAAGTAGGGCAGGAGAAATCTGTGAATTCCCCCTATTGTGTGAAGGACTATAAAGGAGTGAATCCGGAGTTCGGTACTCTGGATGAGTTTAAGGCTTTGGTTGCCACTTGCCATCAGAAGGGGATGAATGTGATTATCGACTGGGTAGCCAATCATACTTCCTGGGACAATGCCTGGATTGCCAACAAAGAATGGTATACGCAGGATGAGGCCGGAAACATAATCTTTCCTGCCGGAACCGGTTGGAAGGATGTGGCTGATTTAAACTTTGATAATCAAGAGATGCGCCTGGCAATGATTGACGCCATGAAGTTTTGGGTTACAGAAATCGGCATCGATGGTTTCCGTTGCGATGCGGCGGACTTTGTTCCCTTTGACTTCTGGAAACAGGCGCTCGATTCTTTGCGTGCCATTCCCGACCGTTCGTTGCTGATGTTGGCTGAAGGGAAAAGACGCGATCACTTTGATGCCGGTTTCGATATGAACTATTCCTGGGACTTTTTGGAGTCACTTCGCGATGTATTCGTAAAAGATGCTCCGGCTCCGGAACTGTTTGCTACGGATAAAGCGGAGTATGACACTATCCCCGTGGGAAAAGTGAAACTGCGTTTTACCACCAATCATGATGAGTCGGCAAAGATGTCTCCTGCTAAAGAATTCGGGGATGTGCGCGGTTCTATGGCGGCTTTCGTACTGACTGCTTATCTGCATGGAGGAGCGCTGATTTATGGTTCACAAGAGGCGGGGTATCCCGAAGCTATCAACTTCTTTACGTATGTTCCGGTGGATTGGATGGGGAACAGTGAACTGTATCAGGAATACTGTCGTCTGATGGCTCTTTACAACGAGTATCCGGCTATCCGTAAAGGGGCGTTGAAGACATATCCGCAATCCGATGTGCTGCTCTTTGAAAAGCAGGATGGTAAAGACCGTGTGTTGGTTGCTGTAAATGTACGTAACCGTGAAGTAAATGTGACGCTTCCGCAAGAGTGGACCGGACATCCAAGTAAAGATATGTATAGCGGAACAGAAGAGAAGCTGGAAGCTGAATTGACTCTGTGCCCTTATCAGTATCGAATCTTTAAGTATTGATGAGATGATATGAGTGTTTAAAAGTATCATACAAAAACCATAATAGAATATGAAACATTCTCTTTTTATTGCCTTTTTCCTTTGCCTCGGCTCGTTCGCCTCGGCCCAGCAACTCACTTCTCCTGACGGTAACCTGTCATTGGAGTTTATGGAGCAGGCTGACGGCGTTCCGGCATACCGGCTGGACTATAAAGGCAACCCCGTTTTAACTTCCGGTCGTTTAGGTCTCCTGACGGAAGAAGCCGACCTGACCCGAGGATTCAAACAAACGAATCTTGAACGTGCTTCTGTTGATAACTACTGGAATCCCGTCTGGGGTGAGTACAACCGTGTACGGAATCATTATAACGAAATGACTGTCACCCTGGAACAACCGGAAACTGGACGGATCCTGAATATCCGTTTCCGTCTGTTCAATGATGGTCTGGGCTTTCGCTACGAACTGCCTTTGCAACGCAAGATGAACTACCTCACCGTAAAAGATGAAGTAACCGAATTCAATCTCACGGGAAATCATAAGGCCTTTTGCATCCCCGGCGATTATGATACCAATGAGTTTGCCTATACCACTGCCCCTCTATCGGAAATAGCAGTGGATATGGAGAAAAGAATTGCCAAGAAATCTTATGAATCTAAAGCCGAAGGGGGCCTGACAGTGCAAACCCCGTTAATGATGAAAAGCGAAGACGGCATCTACCTGAATATCCATGAAGCCGCTTTAGTGGATTATGCCGGTATGTTGCTGAATGTAGATGATAAGCAGTTTAAACTGAGCGCCCACCTGACCCCCGATAAATTGGGTAAGAAAGGCTATTTGCAACTGCCCGTGCTGTCTCCCTGGCGTACAGTCATCGTTAGCGATGATGCCCGAGATATTCTTGCTTCCCAGTTGATTTATAATCTGAATGAGCCTTGCCGCTATGAAGATACCTCCTGGATTCGTCCGATGAAGTTCGTCGGTGTGTGGTGGGAGATGTTTACAGGTGAAGGAAAAACCTGGGCTTACAGTGATTTCTACCAGGCCAAGCCCGGCATTACCGACTATGAGAAATTAAAACCAAATGGCCATCATCCTGCCAATACCGCCCACGTGAAAGAATATATCGACTTCGCCTCCGCCCATGGCATCGACGGCGTACTGGTGGAAGGCTGGAACGAGGGCTGGGAAGATTGGGCGTCTTATCGGAAAGACCGCCAATTCCTCTTCAACAAAGCCTATCCCGACTTCGACGTCAAAGAATTGCAACGTTATGCCAAAGAAAAAGGCGTGCAAATGGTGATGCACCACGAAACAGCCGCCAATGCTGCCGACTACGAACGCCAATTGGATGAGGCCTTCCAGTTCATGGTAGACAATGGCTATCATGCCGTGAAAACCGGTTATGTAGGTTACATCATCCCCCGTAATGAATATCACTCTTCACAATGGATGAACAACCATTACATCCATGTGGCCCGTCGCGCTGCTGATTATAAAGTAATGGTTAATAGCCACGAGGCAGTACGCCCCACCGGTTTGTGCCGTACATATCCCAACTGGCTGGCTCAGGAGTCGGCCCGTGGCGGGGAGTTTGAAACAATGGGCGGTAATGATCCCGACCATACTTGTATCCTTCCCTTCACCCGTCTGAAAGGTGGTCCGATGGACTATACCCCCGGCATCTTTGAAACCAGATTATCTTATTATAATGGTGAGAAACCCAATGAGCGGGTACATACCACTCTGGTAAAGCAGATGGCGCTCTATGTGACCATGCCTTCTCCCATTCAGATGGTAGCCGACCTGCCTTCCAACTATGCCCGCTTCCCGGACGCATTCCGCTTCATCGAGGATGTGGCTGTAGATTGGGATAACAGTTGGTATCTGGAAGCTGAACCGGGAGATTATATCACCGTAGCCCGCAAGGCAAAAGGTAAAAACGAATGGTTTGTTGGCGGCATTACTGATGAGAACAGCCGTACGGCAACCATTCCATTCTCCTGGCTTCCCGAAGGAAAACAATATATCGCCACCATTTACGAAGACGGCAAAAATGCCGACTGGGATACGAATCCCCAGAGCTATCAGATTCGTAAAGTAGTAGTGACCCCAAAAAGTGTCCTGAAACAGAAATTGGCCGCAAGTGGTGGTGTTGCCATCAGTATTAAAGAAGCTGATAAAGCGGAAATGAAAGGTTTGAAAGTCATCCGCTAAGGCATAAAGGCATTAAATGGAGATATACTCTGCATTTAATATTAAAGTTAACAATACGAATAGGGAGGCCGTGAGGTTTCCCTATTTTTTTGTGCTTTGGGGGATTCATTTGAGAAATTAATTCATAACCCGACAAAAAAGAAGAGAATTTCAGTGCAGTTATCCTGAAAACTTGGTGCGGTTGCCCTTGCATTTTGTGGAATGGTAGATATAATAAATCTTTATTTAGTATCTTTGCGCCATAACAATAATAAAACGAAAGTGATAGTAGCTGCAATGACCCACCAACAGATTGCTGACGAATGTCAGAATGAGTGGAGAGATGAATTGTATGACAAGACAATGAAAATCTTGCTTTCGGAAAAATACAGGAAGTTCATCATGAAAGAAGCCCGTTCAGAGAAACGGATATATTTCAAATCGATAGAGTTTGTTACAAAACGGAAGAACAGTTGTGTGATACAACCTTTCAGTAAAGGTTGGAGCTTATATAAGAAACGCGGATTAAGTTACTTCGTGTATTTACGCTACCATCGATCCGATGGCTTACATGCAGTAGTGTTTAGTGCCGTGAAAGGTATTTCGTATTATATCTTTTATACACCTCACTTTTTTGACCGGTATAAGGAGCGGGAATTAAAAGATACTTCAATGCCTAAGATACAGGCTATCCATGAATTTTTTAAGTATAATGCGAATGTAGACTTTTTCAGTGTGGAAATTCCCAAGTATCCGGATAGTATGTTCGGTGTTTCACTCCATGGCGTTGTTCTGGCAGTGCGTGTTGGACGGAATCTGATTGAAGGCAGAACTTATCTCCCTTTTGAGATGTTGAAGGGCGAACAATTAGAACTGTCGGCAGATTTGCTGGGATATTTAAGAGCCTTTCTTGAACATAAATTTGGCGTGATTGTGTAATTTGAACTTACGAGCGAATGCGATGGCCTTATAAAAAATAACGAAGGGCTTCCTCACGGAAACCCTTTCGCCTCATAGTGTGTTAAACTATCCTTTTTATAGTAGTTGTAAGAGAGAATTTTAAAGTTTGTACAAGCTCTTCTTCGGGTAATCCAGTTCCGGATTTCCTTTGTAGCCTATCTTTCCGCTGCCGCTGGTGCGTGCTTTCAGGAACTCGGTTGCGAAACATTTGATGCTGCCCGAGCCTGCTACACTGGCAGTAACGCGTTGAGCCTCGTAACCTTCTGTAAGTAAATCACCTGATCCGGCTACGCTGTAAGTAGCTGTTTGGGTTGTACCGGTAATAGTTGCCGAGCCTGAACCGGCCACACTTGCTTCCGTGCCCGTAGCTGTTACATTTCTTAATACCATGTCACCCGATCCTGCAACGGATACTTTCAGGTTGTTACAAGTAATATTATCAGCATTGATATCGCCCGCTCCTGCTACAGACACTTTCATATCATTGCATTTGATGCCACTGCCTTTGACATCTCCTGACCCGGCAATATTGATTGATAAATTGTCATTGGTCTGAAGACCGTTTTTCAGGAAGATATCTCCTGAGCCGGCAACAGAAATCCCGTTCAGAGTTTCGGCGGAAACGCGTACTTCAAGTTTCTTATAAGATACATTTACGTCCTTCTTGAAACCTATATATAATGTGTTATCCTTTACCTTGATGTCCAGTAAGTCCACAATGTTATCCGAAGTGTAAACTTCTACATCGGGGCGCCCTGATTTCTGGGTGAATATAACGTCGGAACTTCCGGCAACACTAATTTTTTTGAAGTTGTCTACCTTGATGTCTTTCGTTACGTAATTATTGCTGGCTACCACTTTCTTGCTGCTCCAATTGCCGGAACTGTAGTTCTTGCTTTGTGAACACGCTGTTGTACTGACGATTAAACAGATACATGTGATGAGAGTTGCTAACTTTTTCATGACTTTTTTCATTTTATGATTATTCATTAATATTATTCCTGTTTATCTATTAGACGTATGTTGCTTAAAAAAGGTTGCATGCTGTTGCCGCTTTTTTTTAGAAACTTTTTCAGTAACATCCGGTCGTATTTTATAAATCAACATTCGTGCCAAATTCGTAAGATGCTGATAATTAGGATTTGTCGTTTTTTGGTATGTGTTCATTATCGGACACTTGTCCGTTTTTGGTTGTCCAATCATTTGTATATTCGGGTGATATTTTGTTCATTTGTCTGTTTATTCATCAGGAGGTTTTATTGCTTTGGAAAAGATATTGGAAGATAAGGAACTTGGACGCTTGTTGATTCGGGCGAATACCCGTGCACGTCGTTTGACTTTTCGCACGCGGGAAGATGCTATTTACGTGACCGTACCACCCGGAACAACGCTTACCGAGGTAAGGAATGCCATAGAGCAGTTGCGTCCCCGTCTGAGAGTGGCCCGGCAGAAACATACCCGTCCTTTGATAGACTTGAACTTCCGGATAGATACGGAGTTCTTCAAGCTAAGTCTTGTAAGCGGACAGCGCGAACGCTTCTTGTCGCGTTCGGAGTTGGGGGAGATGCAGATAATCTGTCCGCCGGATGCGGACTTTGCCGATGAAGGACTACAGAAGTGGTTGCGTAAAGTTGTTGAAGAGGCTTTGCGGCGTAATGCAAAAATCATTCTTCCGCCACGCCTCTATATGCTTTCGCAGCAACATAACCTGCCTTATCAGAGTGTAAAAATCAATTCCAGTAACGGTCGTTGGGGCAGTTGCTCGGCACGTCGCAGCATAAATCTGTCTTATTATCTGATACTGCTTCCGAAGCATCTGATAGACTATGTGCTGTTGCACGAACTGACCCATACCCGCGAAATGAATCATGGAGAACGCTTCTGGGCGCTCCTTGATAAACTGACCGAGGGAAAAGCACAAATCTTACGGAATGAACTGAGGCAATATCGCACGGAATTCTGATGTCAGGCAACGGGTTTACATTGCACCTTCTCCTTACTTACTCCCTACCTACTCCTTACCTTCTCCTTCCTATAGACAAGGGAGAAGGTGGGGAGTAAATGAGAAATAATTGAAAACATGGTACGAGGTGGAAGAAAGTTGGTGGCTGTTTTATATGATTATACCCGTTGACGGAATTAGTTCGTAACGAATCAATTCTGTCAACGGGTATGAATATCTTTTTTTAGTATGATGAGTTATATAACTCTGGAATTATTTCTGTGACAACTGCTTCACTTCTCCGTTTTCTTTCTCAAACCGGTAGTTGCCGCCTTTTTCGCTTAGTTCGAACAGGGATAATTCTTCTGTTTCATTGTCTACAATGAATAGTGCGCTCTGTTCTGCAAAGCGTTTCACATCGATACTGAAAGGTTCTTCGGCTATTTTTTTGTTTACCAGCACACTGTCGTTAATCAGCAGAGACAGGGAGTCTCCTGTAAAGCCTTTCGTCAGGGTAATGGTGTATGTCTCAATAAAGTTGCGGTCTTCATCCTTTTGCTTTTGCAGGCGCAAGCTCATATAGATGAAGATAACGACTATGAAGATAACTGCAAAAGCCAGGATGCCATTGCCTATCATAAACTGTTTGTTGGTATTCAGATGATGTGCCATAAAGGTTGAAGTTTTAAGAATGGTACAAATGTAACGAATAAATGCTATATGGGGCAATACTTTCTGCGACTTAATGCCTGAGAAACGGAAAAAATACTTTATCCGGTAACGTATGCCGTTACTTTGATGCCATTTCTTTAGTGAAGTTTGTTTTTCCTGGTTGCACTCAGGAACTTACTATGGAACTGGAGAATGTTTTCTCTGTTGATGTAAGTCATATAAGTTCAGAATAAGTATGATGCGGATATAGTTCTATGCTAATAAAATTGAACATACCAATAAACTTTTCAACAACTAAGAAGCGGCCCTTTGAGATTATTTGCCTAATATTGCAACAGAAAAACTTTAGATGAAGAATATCATGAAGAGAAAAGCCCTCTTTCTGTTACTATTATTCTGCATGATTGCCTTGCATGCACAAGACTTGTATAAAACAGAAAAAGACCTGCTCTATGTTCCCGATTCCGAGATGGATGCTTACCGGAAAGAGCGCTGTAAACTGGATGTTTACTATCCGGCTGACAAAAAAGATTTCCCAACTATCGTCTGGTTTCACGGCGGTGGACTGGAAGGAGGCAATAAGCATATCCCCCAGGAACTTATGAACAGAGGATTTGCTGTTGTGGCGGTGAACTATCGCCTGAGTCCTAAAGCCAAGAATCCTGCTTATATTGAGGATGCCGCCGCCGCTGTGGCATGGGCGTTTAACCATATAGAAGAGTATGGCGGCAGTAAAGACAAGATATTCGTTTCCGGTCATTCTGCCGGAGGCTATCTCTCATTGATGCTGGCTATGGACAAAAAATACATGG
>ULMJ01021664.1_pt1 | contig 24717 bp, 20 predicted proteins | sample 1951641 | NCBI WGS metagenome assembly ULMJ01 (sample SAMEA4835550, study PRJEB28245) | human gut metagenome | biome: gut microbiome; material: fecal sample | place: Denmark | collected 2008 | reverse complement strand
CCGCTTTGCCGGCTTCCTCCGCAACCGGGGCAATCAGCCCAACACCATTTCGTTCTACCTCCGCCAGTGGCGTGCCATCTACAATCGTGCCTGTGCCGACCACGTGGTTTATACCGATCAGAAACCTTTCCGGAGGCTGAACCTTAAAGAAGAGGTGACTGCCAAGCGTGCCATTTCCCGCGAGAAGATTGCACGGATCGAGCAAGTCGATTTGACTGCTTCCCGTGCCGATATGCAGTTGGCTCGTGATCTGTTCCTGTTCAGTTTCTATACGCGTGGAATGTCTTTTGTAGATATGTGCTATATAAATAAGGAAAATCTGCAAGGAGACTACCTTTGCTACAAACGGCAGAAGACGGGACAAGAGTTGCGGATACGAATTGAAAACGGTTTGAGTGAGTTGATTGACCGCTATGCCGATTCTTCATCGGATTATCTGCTCCCGATGCTCCGCCGTGGTGACAGCTATCAGGATTACCGGCGACAGCAACGCAAACTTAATAAACAGATCCGCGAATTGGGTGACAGGCTTCGGTTGGAGGTGCCGCTCACGTTTTATGTGGCTCGTCACTCCTGGGCGACCCTTGCTCATGCGAATGATGTGCCTGTCTCGGTCATCAGTGACTGCATGGGACACACATCGGAGAAGACCACGCGCATCTATTTGGATCGTATAGATACTACACGGCTCGACAAGGCCAATCGGTTAGTGATAAACTGTCTTCGGTAAAGAGGGGGGAAAAGGGCAAAAAAAACTCTTTCTTATAATGAAAGAGCCAACCGTGAGATACTCTCTGATCTCAAATAACTTTTGCAAAGATACATATTAAATTATTAATAAAGCAAATCTTTTTTTAGTTTTTTTTGTTTTTGCTGTCAATTATTTATTTTCTCTTTCCATATAGAAAAAAACATCCTCCTGTACACCTTCTTTTTGTCTACAGACTCTTCTAAGAAAGCATACACCGGTTTCTCGCTATTTCTTTTCCAACGGTTTTCATCTGCCCGTCCCCACTGCTTCAGGCACATGCCGTTATCTATTCACAAGGATGATTAATCTGTTTATAATCAGATGTATGCAGGTCGTATGCCATCCTTTGTGTCGCTCTTTTACGGCCCATTCCGTCCATGTTTCTGAAATCGTTTCTGAGTCAACATCAAGCAATATTCTATGAATCAGTGTTTTACTTTCATACTTCCTGCAATTGTTTCTGAAAATAAAAAAAATCAGAAACATTTCCGGATCGGTACTCTTTTATTTTTCTGTCTTACAGGTGGTTATGTTGGTAATTCTGAGGCTTCCCCTTTCATTATAAGAAAGAGTCCCTAATTATCAAACAAACCATAAATATGAAAAAGGTACTATGCACATTGGGGGTGATTGTTGCTTTACTTTTATCGTTTCCTTGTATGGGGAGCGCTCAGCAGTGGGGCTTGACTGCCAATGGTCTTTACTGGGCCACGGCTACTCCGAATGTAGGAGTCGAATATGCTTTTAGTTCAAAGATGAGTGTAGCCGGTCTTATTCAATATAATCCTTTTACGTACGCTAAAAACCGGAAAATGAAACATTTGGTCGGGCAGGTAGAATACCGTTACTGGCTGAGTGATGTTTTCAAAGGTCATTATCTGGGTGTGCATGCCACGGGAGGTATCTTCAACTTCGGTAACCTTCCTTTTGGCATTCTGAAGGACTATCGGCTTGAAGGCCAGTTGTACGGTGGGGGGCTTACTTATGGTTATCAGTGGATTATCAGCAACCGGGTGAATATTGGAGTCGATATCGGTTTGGGATACCTTCAAGTTGATTATGATAAGTTTTATTGTCCTACCTGCGGTGAGCGTGTCGATCATTACCGGACCGGTTACGTAGGCCCTACCAAGGTTGGTGTGTCCATTATCTATCTTTTAAAGTAGGGGAGGGATAAAACATGAATATCAGGCAAGTTTTTTTCATAAGTTTCTCATTTTTCATCTCTCTATCAGTGTTAGCGGCAGATAGATCTACGCAGCCTGTCCGTACAGAGGTGTATCGTTTGGAACGCCGGGACTCTGTCTTGTTGGTCGATCTGGCTGTCGACCTGACCAGCGTCCGTCTGGCGCCGGACTGCACGGTCTATCTGTTTCCGCTACTCTCTTCGGGCAATGCCGTCGATTCATTGTCGCTGCCTCCCATTGTGCTCAATGGTCCTCAAAGCGATTTGATGTATCGCCGTCGCCGGGCTTTGGGCACTACTTCTGGATTGGAGAAGATTCCTCCTTATACTGTGCTTCGTGAGGGAGATCATGCCTTGCCCCACATTCATTATCGAATCGAAGTTCCTTATGCGGCATGGATGGAAGATGTGAAAGTGTGGATGCGGGATACCAATTGCAATTGCGATGCCCGCCTGGTGCCTTTTGCCATGCAGACAGAGCAGATACCGCCATTGATTGTAGAACGGGTGGATACTATTGTGATTCGTGACACCGTCCGGGTAGTTCCGGATGTATCTGAGCGGCTACCTGTGGTTGCGGATGCCTCTTCCTATAGGAAGGCGGTCCCTATTCAGGCGGGCTATGAAGCTGATATTTATTTTCCTACTAACGAAATGCGCATTCTTCCCGATCATGAGTTGAACCGTGCCTCTTGGATGCATTTCGTTAATCAGGTGGATTCTATTGAGCGGGATAACCGGAATTCCATATCAGGAGTTACTGTTACCGGCTACTCTTCTCCCGAAGGATATGCCTTGAATAACGAACGTCTGGCCGAGAAGCGTGCCAAAGCTCTTCAGGAGTTTCTTGAAAATAAATATGGCGAACGCATGGAGATCGCGGTTGAGTGGGTAGGCGAAGATTGGGAACAGTTTGAGAAAGATATAGAACTTTCCGACCTTCCGGAGCGTGATGAAATTCTTTCAATCCTGCGTACCGTGAAAGATAACAATCAGCGGAAAAAATCTTTGAAAACGCTGAATAAAGGGAAAACATTCGAAGTCTTGCTGCGGGAATATTTTCCGAAGCTCCGGCGAGTGTCATGTCGTATTAGATACGTAAAATAAGAATATGAAAAGAATGTATTACATAGGATATATGCTCTGCTTGTTGCTTGCCGGTTGTGTAGTCGGTGAGAAAGCGGACGGCCTGTTGGAGCAACGTCTGTCTGATCGTACCCTTTTGGTTTATATGGGAGGGGATAATGATTTAGCCGACGAGACCGACGAAAAATTGTCAGCGTTAACAGAGGCGTGGGACAGGTTTCCGGGGCATTTATTGATTTATCAGGATAAAAAAGGAGCGGATAGTACCCGCTTGTTAGAGGTTTGTTTTGATGAACAGGGAGAAAAGGTAACAAAAATATTGGCTAAGTATAAACAGGAGAATTCAGCCAGTGCCTCCGTATTTGCACGGGTTGTCAATGAGGCTATGGCCCGGTATCCTTCCGTTGATCCGGGATTGATCGTGTTCTCTCATACCAGCGGATGGCTGCCGGTAGGTACGGCAGTGGTTCCGGCCGGTACGACCCGTTCGGTTGTCAAGGATAATCATTCTGAAATGACTTTACAGGATTTTGCATCAGCCATCCCGGACGGCCAGTTCAATTTCATCCTTTTCGAAGGTTGTTTCATGGCCGGACTTGAGGTAGCATATGAACTGAAAGATAAAACACAATATGTGGTCGGGTCATCGGCCGAGATGCTTTCACCGGGCTTCACTCCGGTATACAAACAAATGTTTCCGTTGCTTTATAAAAAGGAAGCGGATCTGTCGGCAGTGGCTGCCGCCTATTATGATTATTATAACGATCTGGAAGGGGATTATCGTTCGGCTACCATCAGTGTGATCCGGACTAACGGTTTGGAAATGTTGAAGTCGCAACTTCGTGCAGCCGAGAGTCGGGTGGAACGTTGGGAGTGGATAGACCGTAGCAGCTTACAGAGTTTTGATCGTTTGCCGGATGGACAACATCTCTTTTATGACGCTTCGGCCTATGTAGAAAGGATTGGGAGCGTTGAAGAATCTGCCGCTTTTGATGAGGCTTTGGAGAAAGCGATAATCTATAAAGCGGCTACGGAGAACTTTATGTCACAGAGCCGGGGCGGATTTTCGATTAGCGATCATTGTGGTATGACGCTGTATATACCTGATGCCACCGCTCCCGCATTGCTGACCGAAAGAAAGAAATTGAAGTTAATGCAATAATATACATAGTTCAAATTAATTAGTGAATGGTAATAATAGAATTAAAGAAGTGATGGAAAGGAATCTTTGATTAACGAAACAGACAGTGACAGTTAACAGAACGACGGAACAGGGAGTATCCGTATTTTTCTCTCTGTCTTTCACCCTTCGCAGCCTGGAAGGGAGAAAGGAATAACCAAAGCGGATGAGCACATTAAATATTTCAAACTCATATTTATAATTAAATTTTTTAGTAACATGAAATTAAACAAATTATTTACATTTACATTGGCGGCCCTTGCAATGGCTGCATGTAGTAATGATGATGAACCGGGAATTGGCGGTGGCGGCCAAAAAGGTGAGATTATTGATGCCATCAACATTGCTTTTACCAATTCTACAGCTCCTGCTACCCGTGCGGATAAAGGTGAAATAGAAGGAGTAGGCACTGAAAATAACGTGTATGTGGCCTATCTGTTTGCCAAAGAAAATGATCCGCAGCATGAAGGCGCGAAAGTAGGTGACTGGACTGTGAAGCGTGTGGCAGGTGACAATAATGCGGAAGACGCTGATGTGGTAGGCGCAATCGGTGAGGGCGATGTTGCGACTCCCGGAACGAAGAAAAATATGTGTACGTTTAACGGCGTACGTCAGGGAGATAGCGTTTATGTCATTGTGAATGATCCTCAGATGACCCTTGCTACCGCTCAGACACTGGCACACCAGGCTGATAAATCGGAAGCCGCTATCCGTGCCTATATTTCTAATCTGTCTAAGAGCTATCTGAATGATCTGATCGTTGCTAAAGACGGAACGCAGACTAAGAAGTATATCATGGCAGGTGTATCGGCTATTCCTACCAACCCGAATATCCCGAACGGATCTACCGTTAAAGTTTCGATTCCTCTGAATCGTGAATTAGCGAAAGTGTTCTTTAATGCTTCCGTTACTACCAACCCCGTATACGAGGCTTATGGTAAGATGGCAATCAAAGATTCAGAGTGGGAAAATCCGGTAAGTACTAAAGACCCCGATGGTATTGTCGTAGTACGTATCCCGAGACGTGTTTCTCCGTTCACGGCACAGACTCGTGACTGGTATTTCCCGCAGAGTGCGGATGCAACTGCTAAAGACTGGGATGTGGAAGGCTGGTTGAAAGCATTTGCCGGTGAGAAAGAATCTGCACCCAGTATTGCAGAAGTTGCTGGAACTCCGGCATTGAATAAAGGGGAATACAATGCTGACGCGAAAGAATATCGTCTGACATGGGTTGTTGGTGAAAAGGCGCTGGCTGATGGAGCTACTCCTGCAGCTAATTCGATGGTATACGTTAAGAGTGACAAGTTATATTCTCCTTATTTTTATGTAACTCCTAACTATGCTAATAATGCCGGTTGTGCTACTGTGGTAGTTACCCAGGCTACTTATATCGGTGTAAATACCCTGCTTGAACCGACTATTACGGAGCAAATGTTGAAAGAGGCTTTGGCAGATGTCGATTTCCAAACTACTACTTCTACTAACGGAAGTGTCACTTATGATAAATTGGCTGCTGATTTTTGGAATACTAGTGCGAATGTAACAGCATTGGTTGCGTTCCTGGAAAAGAATGATACATATAAACTTGCGTTGAGAGGTGAAACAGAACAAGCTAAGAAAGAAGCTGCTATTACGATTAAACCTAACGACAAACGTTACTATCGTGCTGATGTTGCCAACTATAGCGATGACGAAACAACCTCAATGAAGATTACCGAACGCAACACATTCTATCATATAACGGGTACTATTACCACTTTGGGTGCCAAGACTATTGAAGATGCTATCAATTCGGATAATATTGACATGCTTGTACAGGTAGTTGTTAAGCCATGGAAATATGTTGTTAACAATATAAATATGTAATCAGAATCTCTTTTTTATATGATCCGGGGCGGGCAGAAAATCCGCTCCGGTTTATATCCCTTTCTTTTTCGGAAAGAGAAGAATACAAAACTAAAATGAAGAAACTGCTACCGATACTTCTGGGTGTTGCCCTATTGCTGAATTCATGTATTAAAGATGATATGGATGCTTGTGCCGGATATATGCACATCTATTTCAGCTATATTTATGGTGGAGCCAATCGTTTTTTTGAAACGGTTTCTACTCCTACGCAACTTCATTTTTATAAACAGAAGCATAAATATCGGGAACTGGAAATAGGTTTGGACGAAGTTGGATTGACCGAACCTTATCGATTCTTGAAAACCTTTGATGATATAGACAGTCTGGAACTGATAGCCTGGACACATGATGAGGCAATTGATTATGTAGATACTCCTGATACTCCCATAGGAGAAGGGTATGTGAAATTAAAAGAAATTACCGACGGCAGCGGAATCTGCCGGCCTGTAGACGATCTGTTGTACGGACGCATTGCCATAGATGCCGGTCTGCGTGAAAACCGCAATATTGTGACCATTCCGTTTGTACGTGCCGTATGCCGTACGCGTATAACAATGATTCCTCAGACAGTAGAGGATAAGGTCGTTGAAGAAGGAGGAACAACACGTGCTGCGAGCAGTATTATTCCTTCCCCCGAAGATTTTAAGTTCCACCTTTACGGTACGCGTAGTGGTGTAGATTATAATAATAAAGCAAATACGGACGAAGTGATACTTGAACCTGAATGTTACTACGAAGAAAGTACCGGAAATGTACTGACTCCCTGGTTCGGTTCTTTTTCATCGGAAGGAAAGTTCCTGAAGGTAGATGTGTTTATTCGTGATGAAAAGGTCGCTTCGTTTGATTGTGCTCCTATTGAGTTGACTTCTGTTCCGGGCAACTATATTGACTTGGTGATTGACGGACATTATGTGAAGCCCGTTATGCAAGTTCGTGTCAATGGATGGAAAGTGGCGGCAATAGAAAGTAATATGTAAGTAAGCTGATAAAAAGGAGAGTATAGCATGAAAAGAATTCTGATATGTCAACTGATGGTATTTCTGGCCGTGGCTTTGGTTTCGTGTTCGGATGATACTTCCGAAAGTATCTCTCAGAGCCCGGATAAAGACATGTACCTCCGTGTGAATGTTCCCCGCACGTATGCTTCCGGAGCCGATGGGACGGATAACAAAGAGACGGTGATCAATGGCATTGACGTATTGGTGTTTGCTCCGGGAGTAGCCGACCGGGATCGGCTGTATCTGAAATCAGCATCCGAAGGAACTCCGGTTGCCGGTAAAAATACGTTTCAGGTGACTATGCCTGTGGGAGAAGGATTGGAAGTGCATGTATTTACGAATTGCCATGCAGAGTTGGTGCGTAGCGGTGCCTATAAAGGTTTAGGGATGGAGATGAATGCATTATTGGAAAAAATGGTATCCAAGGTGGAGAATAATCCGTCCGGGATAGATTGTTTGCCTATGCATGGTTTTTTGTCAGGAGTGACTGTTTCGAAAGAGTCGGTAGGACAAACGCTTAGTGTACCGGTGCTGCGTTCGGTAGCCGCTGTACAGGCAAAAGTGGATGACGCGCATACGGGAAATCCGGGTGAGTTGTTGGATAGCGATGGTAAGGTGATTTTTAAGTTGCGTGAGTTTTATGCTTATTTCCCGGCGGATAGCGGTAGGTTGGCTCCGTTAAAGGAGGCCTATGAAGTGGTTACCGCAGGTTCAGAAGACGAGAAAAAGACCCGTAATGTGGTTAAAACGACTTTACCCGCCAAATTAGGGGTTCGCCCGATAGGTGACAAGCTTTTTCAGAAGAGTGAGTCTTCTTTGCCCCTTGCCGGACCGCTCTATCTATACGAAAACACTTATTACTCGGATAACGGCTTTGATCAGCCCGGATATATTGCCGGCAACGACAAAGTGGCTACCACTCGTTTGGTGGTAGGTGGAATTTATGGAGACGACGCGGATGTCACTTATTACCGGATTGATCTGACGGATCCGGACGATCCGAAAAAACTGGTTGAACTATTGCGCAATCATAAGTACACTTTTCAAATAATGAATGTCTCGGGTTCGGGGTATGACAATCCTGACGATGCGGCTACGGGGGTACCGATGAATATCTATGTGAAAGTGATTGACTGGATAGACGTGAATACGGAAATTGATTTTGACCGTGAGAACTGGTTCTCTTCGGGTACAAAGAAGCTCGTTTTATCCGGCTACGCAGGTTCGCTGAAATCCATTCCCATAGAAAGTGATGTTGCGTTCGGTCCTTTCTGGCAGTTGAGTTTTGATGCGTCGAGCCCGGTTAACGGTAATGCGACGGTTGCACCTGTAAAGGTATCTGACGGTGCAGTGTCGGCCGTAATCTCTAATGAACGCTACGAGATAACTGTCACTGCGGGTACGCTTACCGTAAAGGCCAAAAAGTCTTATGGGGACCTTGCCGCCGGTGAGGCTTATGACGATGACTTCTATATAAAAGTAAAGAATTTGACAGTGCATTATAAACTGACTCAGGTAGACCGTTCTCCCGATGACTGGGGAAACGGAGGAAGCCAGGAAGATGAACTGCATAATTAAACATAGATTAGTTGGCTTATGAAACGATTTAAAAGAAATATACGGCAAGGATGTATGCTTTTGAGCGTATTTTGCTTGATGGGGGTTACAGCCTGTTCGGGTGAAGAGGGACGTGATATGCAGCCTGTCAAGCCTGTCGCTTTCACGCTGAACTATACTATCCCCGATGCTGATAATCCGGAAACAAGGGCATCCGATACAGGAGGGAAAATACCTGTGGCCCGTCCGGAGGAAAGTGTGATAAATGATGTAAAGCTCTTATTTTTCATTTACGATGAACATGGCAACGGGTTGTATGCCGGTTCCTTGCAGGGAACCGTCGATGGCAATCATCTGGCTAAGACAGGGAAAATATCGGTGATTATACCGGAAAGCGGAAGCATCGACAATCATACGGATTATAATGTATTGGTGCTTGCCAATGCTTCTGCTTATTTTCCCGGAATGGATTTTGATACTTATTGTTCCGGACAGACTGAAAACTCAGTGCGGGTGCAACTTCGGGGAGATATGCCGTTGCAGTCAATAACGGACAGAACATATATCGTTACGGATAACAGTTTACTTATGAGCGGAACAACATTCAAGGAAGCAGGGAAGGATATGAGTGTACAGCTACTGCGTGCAGCCGTACGCATAGATGTCCGGGTGGCTGAGGATAAAAGGGGAACGGTTCTCTTGAAATCGGCTATGCTTCGTAATGTTTCACCGGTAATACCTGTATTTAATGATCCGCAGGATATGGCTTTCCTGCCGTTGACTTATGCAAATGAAAAAAATGCGTCAGAGCAATTCAGTATCATAGGCGGTTTGTATGCCACTGAGGTGTTGCGTACTCTCCATACTCCCTATCTGCTACAAACGCAGGCGGTGTGTCTGCTGTTGCAATGTGAAAAGTCTCCTTATAAGGGATGGTATCGGGTGAATATTAATATCGATAAAAATGATGTGCAGTATTTACGACGTAACAATGCTTATACGGTGATTATTAAAGATGTTTTGAGTCAGGGGGCTGACACTCCCGATGAGGCATACGGAGCGGGTAGTTTTGGTATAAAAACGGTCACTATACCTACCGATTGGAAAGTCCCCGATGGGATAGTAACTCCACCGGATGTAGAAGTGAACTGAATGATTTCATAAAAATAATAAGAACGATGATAATAAGGAAGTGTAAAATAGATTGTTTTCAGAAGTCCTGCATTCTTCTGTGTGTTGCGCTCTTCTCCTGTTCGCAGTATGACTGCGTTGTTCCGGGTGACGGAAAGACAGGAGAAGGAGAGCGCACTTCTTTATGCATAGGCGGAGTTTCAACAGGACGGTTAGAGGTACTTACGCGTTCGGCTGCTGAGCTTACTACAGTGACCGATGCCATCGGGGTTTTTCAGAAAAAAGATATCGCGAATGGTTACGAGGCCATTCATAACAGAAAATATACATATGGAACTCCATACTGGAAGACGGATGGGGAAGAACTGGTGTTGATCGATGGACCGGCGAAACTGACGGCTTACTATCCTTATAAAGAAGATCGGACAAGTAGTGTGGTGATGAACAGTGAACTCTATGCGGCTTCAAAAGAGATCTATTATTGTCCTTTTGAGGCTTCGAATACAACAGGTGCCGTAACGCTGAATTTACGCAGAGCCTATTCGCTCCTGAGATTTAACTTTATCAGAGGAGTAACAGATGTGGCTCAGAATAAAGGAGAGTATACCGGGAATGGCGAGATCAGTTCATTTACATTTTCTGCGGCTTTACGGATCACCGGAACACTGGATCTGTTTACAGGGATCGTTGAAGGAGGAGTGCAGGGGGTGATGTTCAGCTATACCGTTCCGATAACTATCGGAACCGCTGCAGTTCCTGCCGTTCTGGATTATATGGTAGTGCCTGCTGATTTTACCGGGGATCTTTCTTTTACACTAATAATAGATGGAAAGGAGATGAAAGGTAAGATTAGTGCTGCCGAGCTTTGTGGTACGAACAAGAAAATGGTGGAAGGGACAAAGTATGAGATAGATGTCATTATTCGTCCCACTGAAGTAGAGATAGGAACTGTGGATGTGGAAGGATGGGTAGAAGAGGCAGTCAAAGACTCCGGTAATCCGTTTGTGCCGCAATAAAGAGACAGAAAGGAATAAATATGTTTTTAAGAAAGCAGAGAAAGATGAAACACATTCTGGCAAATATCGGGATGGCAATAGTATTGATTGCCTGTAGCAACGGAGGGATGGATCCGGTGGATAACGGCGGGGAGGACGAGTATGTTCCTGTCAGAGTGGAAATCGTTGCGGATAATGGCGTTGAAACACGTGCGGTTGCTTTGTCAAATGCCAGTATAGGAATATTTCGCACGGCACCTTACACTGCTACGTTTCCGCAACAATATGATGTACAGTGTACTCACGACGGAACCGGATGGAGTTTGGCAGATAAACTATATGTTGGCGGTACGGACGCCTCTTTGCATGTCTATTATCCGTATGGTAAGGTCACTTTTAATGGTGATAATAGTACGGTTACTGCTTTGACAGTGAAAGATAATACGGCGGATAATGATTTTTGTTATGCCGATGCTCCTTTAGCGGCAGTCAATAACCGAAATCCGGTTGCTTCCTTTTTGCTGAAGCATGCTTATGCCGGTGTGAAGTTCAGCATTGCTTGTCATTCGACTTATCCGTTGAAGTGCAAGTTAACCAAGATTGTGATGAAACCCGCAACGAGCGGAAAGAGGTTTTATGTGGAACGTAGCATGGATATCAGTAAATCCGCTGCGGATGCGGGACAGTTGGGAGGGAGCACAGCTTCCGGTTGGACGCTGGATACATCTGCACTTGCTATGGGGACAACAGGGATAGCCCAAGGGAGTACGGATGTAAGTATCAGCAAATTGTTTCCTCCACAGGATTTTGAGGACGATACCCAACTGATATTGACAATTGATGGAAGTGAATATTCGGTAACGATTCCGTACGAGACTTTGAAAGCTCTGAAAGCCGGGTATTTATCTACCATTTTCCTGGAGGTCAAGGGTACGGGAGTAGATATTTCGGGAGTGAAAGTATATCCATGGGATACCTCTGTTGTACCCGGTGGTGATAACGATGCGACTTTAGATTAATAACTGATTGTAACAGAAAGGATAGTAATGAAAACCAAGTCTGATATGAAACCAATTATAATAGCCACTTTATCGCTGATTTTACTGGCGGGCTGTGGTAATGATGATTTTCCGGTAGAAGAACAAAAAGTTCCTTTAGAGATTGCTTCTGCATTTGTAACAGGTGACGTGCAGACACGTGCCGTCACGCCACAATTACTTACATCAGGTTCGATCGGAGTTTTTCTGGAAGGCGAATCCGGAACCAGTTATGTAAAAAAAGACAATATACAGTATGACTATAACTCCGGATGGAAACCCAACACGGAAACAATCTATTTGGGTGGAGAGAATGCCGGTGTGTGTGCTTATAAGAAAACAACGAAATTAGATTTGGCAACTAAAGAAACTGTTTCTTTGACTTCTCAGATTTTTGACACCGAACTTGATTTGGTATATGCAGGTAAGAAAACAGTGAATGGTACTTCTGCCGGTAAGAGCGTTGAGTTTATCATGGGACATGCTTATTCGCAAATCGAATTTGTCTTTAGCCGGGAGAATTATCCTAATACATGCAGAGTAACCAAAATCGCCATAAAGAACGCAAGTATAATTGAAAACGCTACGTTGAACCTGGCAACGGCAGTTTATACATCAACTAAGATCAATGCTGCTTTCAGTTACTGGACAAATGCGACAAAGCAGGCGGATGGTATTGTGGTTCCTGAATCGGGGACTGTGAAAAGTAATGTGTTGATGATTCCCTGTACATTGGCCAACAGTAGCGGTACGGGAGTGACACTGGAACTGACAGTGGACGGTAAACTGATGACAGTTCCGATTACGTATGCCAAGCTGGGTGCGTTGACCAAAGGCATTATTCATCAGATCAGCCTGAAACTGAAAGGTACTGCACTTGAACTGAGTGTGAAAGATACTCCGTGGGATAATCAACCGGTAGATGGTGAATATAATCCGGAACCATAAAAAGGAAGGATGAATCATGAAACGAATTTATATGCATAATCCGGATTCTCACTTGGCAAGACGCTTGTGGCTGATGTGGCTTTTAATAGTAGGCTGGAGCTCTTGTTCACAAGTAGAGGTTGCAGACTCTGTAGGGGGTGAGAACGGAGAGATACCTCTTGAAATCCGGGCTACAACCGGTGCAGAGGTCGACACTCGTGCTGTTACTGCTGTAGAAATGACTGAAGGGACATTAGGAATTTTCCGTTTACCCGAGACGGATTATACGGCATTGGAAAATATTCGTTATAACCGTGTTGCGGGAGAAAGCTGGAAGCCGGCTTCTACTGTGATATATGTCGGTGCCACTTACGCCAGGCTATGTGCTTATGCTCCCTATAACTCTGTAGAATTTAAAAATAGTTTGTTGAAAACAGAAGCCGGCTTGACAATGCAGACCTATGCGGCGGAGAAAGATATGCGTTTTGCTGTCAGTGGAGGGGATGAGGTCTGGAAAAAGACTCCTACTGCGAATTTTGAGTTGAAGCGTGCTTATGCCCGTTTGGTATTGTCTGTGGTACGGGATGCCACGTATCCGAACACGTGTAAGATAACGAAAGCAAAAATAGAGGCTTCTGCTGGAAATATAATCACAGCCAATACGGTTGACATCAGTACCGGAACCGAAGGAAGCGGAACACAAACACCTCAATATATTCACACTGTGACGACCGGTTTAAAAGACGGATTTGCAATAGGGGTTACAGATGATACGAGTTTTGACTGGCTGCTGCCCCAACAAACTTTTTCCGGAGGCGTAGTCTTGACACTTACGGTGGATGGCATGGATTATTCTGTTACGATTCCGGCCGATAAACTGAGCACATTTGTAAGAGGCACTAAATATATTGTGTCATTGGCTGTCAAAGGTGGAAAGTTAACTTTGATGAGTGACAAAATCCTGATTGATAGGGATTGGGCAGAGGTGCAGACAGGAACCGGAGGCAGTGGCGGTGATTATGATACCAGTTTTAATTAGAGTATGAAGATTATGAAACATTTATTATGGATCCTGGTGGGAGGTATTTTATTGAGTAGCTGTTCTGATGACCGTGAGATGGATGACGGGAGATGGAAAGCATCTGCGCTTCGAGTACCGCTCGAGGTATCTTCGGCAGTCATTAAGCAGGAGGTAGTTACACGTTTAGCTCCCGATCCGGTAGCTTTGACGAAAGGGGCCATAGGGATTTTTCTGTCGGGTACAGAAGCTGGAAGCGGATATAAAGTTATTGACAACCGTAAATATGTTTATAACGGCAGTGATTGGGGGCCTCCGACGGCTAATGATACAATTTATTTAGTGGGTAACGATGCTGATGTCTGTGCTTACTATCCTTATAAAGATTCGTATACGGACAAGACGGTCATTCCATTGCAATCACAGGATTATGTGGAAACTGAAGATATCTATTATGCATTGAATACAATGATAAATGGTTTTACTCCTGCGATTACTTTTAGTATGGTGCATGCTTATTCTTTAGTGGAGTTAAAGATCAGCCGTGAGAACTACTTTATGCCTTGTAAAATTAGTAAAATAACCTTGGGGAATTCCGCTTTAATAAAAAAAGGCACTATTAACATTGCCGTTGATGGAAGCATACAGGCTTCGGAAACAGGGAATTATGATTTGACAACAGTAACTGCAGCTTCACCTCATACATTGTCTGTTGGCGAATCTTATGTACGCCGTGTACTGATGATTCCGGTTCCGCTTAAAATTGAGCGGACAGATGCGGAAGGAGGACAATTCGGGCTGTCTGTCAGCCTTGTGGTAGATGGACAACAGATGCTCGTGGAGATCCCGTATTCCGAACTTGGAGAGTTCAGGCAGGGAGAGAAGTATGTTATCGGATTAAAGATCAAAGGAACAGAAATCGTGCCTACCGTCAAAGCATTGGAATGGGAAGATGATAAGGTCAATGGTGGGAATAAATATCCTGTTGAATAAAATCATATTTAAAACTGAGCTACTATGAAAGGAGTACTATACATAAGTTTTTTAGTTTGCATGTTACTGGGGTGCAGCGATGGTGATAGCTTACCGGATTGGAAAAAAGACAAAACAGCCCGTACTGAGTTGGAAATTGCGTCTGCTGCCATTGTGGAAGGCAATCCACAGACTCGTGCCAATGTACCTTTTACGCCCGGAAGTTCCATTGCTTTGTTTTGCCATGGGCAGGCTGCCGAAACGAGTTATACGCCTGTGAATAACAGAAAATATACGCTAAATGCCGGTGAGAGTCAATGGACAGCCGAGTCGGAGGCGAGTACCATTTATTTAGGTAGCGAGAAGGCGGATGTGTGCGGGTATTATCCCTATACGGAAGAAACAGTGGATGAGCTTTATAAGGACCGTACTAAAATTCCTATGGAGACACAAAACTATGACGTTTTAAAAGAACTGTATTATGTGGCTAATCAGGAAGTTGATGCTAAGAAATATTTTGTAGATATGCATTTTAAGCATGCTTATTCACGTTTAGTATTGAATATAGGGGTCGAAGATGCTTATCCGGCTGCATGTAGTATTAATTCGGTGGCTTTGGCAAACGACTCATTGTTTCGAAAAGCGGTGATAGATATTACGAGTGGTACTGTTGGCATCCATCCGGATGATACGGAGAAACAATTCAGGGGTGGATATAACATTACAAAAGGCCTTCCTTATGTTTTAGACAGTCCTGATAAAAAATACCAGGCTGATCTGCTTATGATTCCTACAAAATTATTGCCTGACCCTTTTGAACAGACTAAAGGGCTTAGCATTATAGTGAATGTAAGCGGATTTCCGGCAACGGTGATCATTCCGATAGACGATCTCTCTGATTTCGAGAGTGGTAAAAAATACGTTGTCTCTTTGAAATTGAGAGGGATCGCAATTAAATCGGTGACCGTAACCACTACTGACTGGGATGAGAAAATACTGAATGAAGGTATAGATTACGAACCGCTTCCCCAACCTTAATGATTATACAAAAATGAACAGCATGATTATGAAACTCAATATGAATATAAATACTTCTGTGGCTGCCATATATGCAATGATGTTATTATTGGTTGCCTGTTCGCAGGAAAGAACTTTATTTCCGACAGAAAAAACGGACAGTGTGCCTTTAAGCGTATTCACTTCGTTCAAGGCGGATGTGACTACAAGAGCTACCGCTCAACCGTTGCCTGAAGGGAGCAGTATCGGAGTTTTTTTGATAGCGGATGCTAACTATGTTACCCCTCAGAGTAATGTAAAATACACTTATCAGCCTGATGACGAATGGACGTCAGAGACCTCTGTTTGGGTGGGCGGGGCAAGAGCCGGTCTGTGTGCTTATTATCCATATGGAAAAGTTACTTTTTCTGCAGTTACACAGACCACATTAAAAAACCAAGCTTACACGGAGGATGCGGATTGGTGGTATGCCAAAGACAATGCGGGTGTCACAGTCAATAATCTGTCACCACAGATCAATTTTTTATTGGAGAAACCTTATTCTCAACTCTCTTTGGAGATGATTCGTAACGGAAGGTATCCGTTGCAGTGTAAAATAACCAATGTACGTATAGAATTGGACAACGGAGGCCCGATGGTTGACACCGGGACGTTCGATATAAAAGACGGGAGCTTGCAAAACACTACAAATGTTACTTCTTATTCATATCCAACCTCCGGACCTATGCATGACACGGGATTGGGGGTAGGAGAAGCGGCGAGAGATACCACTTGTAACTATCTGTTTGTTCCGCAGACTCTTGCGTCTGGCTTGAAACTGACTTTGACCATCGATGAACGTGATTTCAGTGTGATTGTGCCACAGGCGGATCTTGCCGGACTGGTAGCAGGAAAGCGCCACGTAGTCCGGTTGGATATCAGAGGGGGAATACCGATTAATATAGTGGAGGTTACCACGAAAGACTGGCAACCAATAAGCTTTGACGGTGGTGATGCCACTACTATTAAAGATGAAACAGAGATCATTATTGATGGTGGTAAAGTGGGAACAGAAGATTGGACATCGGATCCTACACAAAATGGATCAGGGGCACTGTAATTTAATATTAAACGTATGAAGACAAACCTATTATTTTTTATTTGCATCCTATTTGCATTAGTTTCTTGTGAACAAGAAGACAAGGTATCCGGAGAAAAGGCACTGGCTGTAGTGTCCGCTTCTTCTGACGATAGGCCCTCAACACGCGGAATTATAAACGATGATACATACGCTTTAGGGGTCTTTCGGACCACTGCCGGTACTTATACGCCTTTATTCAATGTGAAGCATATTTATTCAGGAGGAGAGTGGGGATCTGATAATGTAATCAAGGTAGATTATCGGAATGCTTCTTTTTTTGCCTATTATCCTTATCATACAGCAACCGGAAATTATGCCGGACTGGCAAGTGGCACTACCTTGACCCTGCAAGCGCAGCTGTTCAATGCCGGAGAGGATATTTGCTATGGAGCGGGTGAAGCCTTGAATGGAGGTCCGGTTAGTGTATACAATCCGTTTGTTGAGTTTCTGAATATGAAACACGCGTATGCCAGATTGAGGTTGACACTGACCCGCGGGGAAAAATTTGATAAGACTAAGAAATGTAATATACAGAATATTACTTTCAAATCGAATAATACCAATTTTTATCTGACACGTAGCCTTGATATCGCTTCCACTGCCGGAGCTACCGGAGGAAGCACTGTGGCTGCCGGATATGTTCATAATCCTAACGTTAATATTGCCACCGGTAAAAGCGTGACATACGAGTATATGTTTCCTCCGCAACCACTTGCCGGTAGTAAATTGACTATTCTTGTCACTGTCGACGGGGTGACTCGGAGTTGTGACATTTCAACGTTAGGCAGTTCTTTGGATTCGGGGAAATATTATGGAGTATCACTGACATTTACGGATGTGGGAATCATCCTGTCATCGGCAGTTGTTACTGTCAATGATTTTGGCGGACAAGGAAATACTCAGGTAGATACGGAATTATAACATAAACGGAGAATAAAGATGATACAACTGAAAGATAAACTAAAAGTAAATGGCGGAACGAGACGGTACATGGAAATGATTGGTTTAAGCCTGGCATTTTCTCTTTTCGCAGTGAGTTGCACTCAGGACAGTGATACGTTTTATCCATCGTCTCCGGAGGAGGAACATCCCTCCGTGGATGAAAGCCGGATGATTCCGATACAGTTGAGTGTGGACGGGGTTGATCAATTTTACGGAGGGGCGGTGACGCGTTCAGGAGAAACTGTTGCCCGCCTGGTACAGCCTTTGGATTCTACTTATGATACCGGATATGATGTGGAGACAACAGTGGAATCAATTCCATTAGAGAATATTGTGTCGACCCGTGCCAACTTGGGTAATGTACAGTTTCGTGTAGTGGCTTACAGAACAAATGCTTCGTCTGCCGCTAATTATGCGGGGACAGCTGTTTATAAGACAAATGGTTCGGGAGTCGCAGCTATTGTAGCTAAGACAGCTACTCCTGTCAATAGTGCCGGACAATGGATATTGGGGCCGGGCACATATACTTTTGTGTGCTATTCTTATGGACTGAATAGTGCACCGGCTATGTTATCCGGTAATTGGTCTACAACCGTTTCGCACAATCAGGATTTTATGCTTTGGCGGAAAGAAGGAGTTGTAGTAGCTCCCGATAATAAAGGAGAGTTTACATTGGGAGGAATCAGCTTTACGCGTCAGTGCGCTTTGCTCCAACTGGCTGTCACGGCCAATGACTTTTCTAATAATACGGTTCAACAATGTGCAGCCACTGTATCCAACCTGAATAGTAATAACATAACCTGGAATGCCGGTCAGACAGCCCTTTCAACAGGCGGTACAGGGGGGGCTGTAAACTTTTCGTGGAGCAGCTTGAATGCGGCTACGGTTCATAGCAATGTATATAAGGTGCTGCCTCAGAGCAGCCGTACGTTAACCATTAAGCTCACGACTTTGCGAATTGGTAATATACAATACAACAACCGAGTGACGGTTAATGTCTCCGGGCGTCAATTTGCGGCAGGAGGTAATTATAAGATAACTGTTAAGATAACCGGTAACGGTATTACTGTGGGAGGAGCTACGTGGGCGAAAGGGAATGTTTACAGGAGTGGGGATAATTTTTATTTTGAGTCCTCACAAAGTGGTTATCACAGTGGTACACAAGGTGGATCTTTTTTTGGCTGGAATACTCTCTCTTCCAGTAATAATACGTATGGAGGAAGCTCTTTTTCTTCCAATAATGATCCTTGCTATCAGGTAGCTCCCCGAGGAACATGGTGTACTCCGACTGCCAACCAGTTACAGAATCTGGGAAATAGTGGATATAGGTCTGGAAGTATGGATGGTAAGAAGGGAGGATTTTTTGGCGGTAATAAGGTTTTTCTGCCTGCAATGGGAAACAGAGGTAAAAATAATGTAAACTATTGGCCTGAAACGGGGTATTACAGAAGCAGTACGGGTGCCAATAATCAGCGTTGCTATTATCTGGAGTTTAATCAGAGCTATGCTGTTAAGAATAACTATTATTGGTATTGGGATGCGTTCCCGATAAGATGCGTCAAAAGATGAAAATTTAGAAAATGCTGAAGCGTAATGTTGTAAAAAAAAGAATAATGGATAATTTAAATGATCTGATCAGGATTTGGTGTTTGCTACTGGTTTTGGTCGCCTGCAGCCAGGATGACAGTATGGATGGTATACCCGATGATGCCACCGTATCTTGCACTATCAATAGCGTGAGTGTAGTCGAACCGCATAAGGTCAATACTCGTGCCGCATTAAGTGACGGAGACTCCATCGGGGTTTTTCTGACCGATGATGTGGCGAAGAATGGAGCAGCCAGCACCCGAAAATATTCGGACAGGAATAATTGTAAATATACTAAGGTGCTAGGAAAATGGACCCCGATTGACGATGAAAACACAGTGTCACTGGCTGAAGGAGTATATGCAAATCTTTGGGCAATCTATCCTTATCATGCCGATAAGGAAAACGGATTGGACTATACGGATCGGACAGCCATCCCTCTAAAGTCAAAACTGTATTCGGCTGAGAAAGATTTGTGCTATGGGCGGGGAACCGGGACAGCCAATGAGACCAGTTTTGCACAGCCTGCAGGAAGTAAAACTCCTGTAGATATTTCTTTTTTAGATATGGAGCATGCTTATAGCTGGGTCGTTTTTCGGGTCAACAGACATAAGTACACCAAAGATGCTAAGCTGTCTAAAATAAAAGTATCCAATGTGTTGACATACACTACTCTGAATATTACAAACGGAACTTATGCCGCCTCTGAAGCCACTCCGGAGCCGGGAATCGCTGAGAAGGTGGACGAAACGATTCCGGAACTGGAAACTAATTATGTAGAGGTGGGCTTTCTTATCGCGCCTTGCACATTAAAATCGATCGGAACCATTCTGGGAGTAGCTGACTGTGGCATGAAAGTAGACCTTACAGTAGATGGTGACGTATATACATTGGGGATTCCGCTTACTAAATTGTCTCAATTGGAAGCCGGGAAAAAATACTCGATTGAGATCACCGTACAGGGGGCGCATGGAATCGTCATTGGGGCGAATGGAGTTTCTACTGTTGACTGGCCTGCGCCAACCACTGCTTCGGGAGACTTGATAGGTGAGGCTACTATACATACAAATTCTGTTTTAAACTGTTTTTGGTCATGAAAATTAATAATATGTTTTTTATTGCCATGTGCGGATTGTGTATAAGATGTGTTAAACGATAAATTGTATGTTCTATGAAACAAGTATTAGAATGTTGTTTGCTTTCATTGAGTCTATTTCTCTTTTTCTCCTGCGGGAAGGAGGAAGAAGGACCTATCCCAACCGATAGACAAGTGCCTATCGGGGTCACGGAAGCTTCTTTGAGTACGAGAGTGTCCACACGCGGAGTCATCAATACTGCTACTTATAAATTGGGTCTTTTCCGTACGAACGCTAACGGATATCCACCTCAGTATGATGCCCCCTATACTTACAGTGCGGCTGGTTGGACCGCATTCACAGAAATACTGGTGGATCACCGTCCGGTGGGGCTGTACGCATATTATCCTTATCAGTCTGTATCATTTGTCGATAACACGACGACTGCGACTTTAGTTGCCCAAATTTATGATGTAGCTAAAGATGTGTGTTACGGTACCGCTGCGGCTGCAGATGGATCGTTGGTGATAAATAATGATCATAAAGCAGTGCAATTTCTTAATATGAAACATGCGTATGCCCGGTTGAAACTTACATTTGTCCGAGGGACGAATGTGATGTCAGGCCGTAAATGTAAAATTGAAAACATAGTGTTGAAGAATAATTCAACCAATTTTTATCTTCAGCGGCAAGTCGATATAACTACCGGCACGATTACCGGAGGGACCCCTGCGGCGGGGGGATATGTATACAATCCGAATGTAGAAATTCCATCCGGGAACCGGGTTTATGAATATTTACTTCCTCCGCAACCTTTGACCGATAGTAAATTGACCATTTCGGTAACGGTAGATGGTGAAGTCCGTACGGTCACGGTTACTGCGTTTGGCGGCGCATTGAATGCAGGAGGATACTATCATGTTACATTGACAATCAATGATGTGCAGATTGTTCCGAGTGCGAATGTAATCGACAATGGGTATGCGACGGATAATACTACCATTCAGAATAATACTCCAAGTGTGGTTTAAAATGACTGATGATAAATGATAGGAGAGGCTCGCTAAGTGTGAGGTTTATACGGGCTATCCACACCTTTTAATAAATTGATTTTAGATAGATAAGATGAAAAGAGAACTGAGCATGGTCTTGTGTCTGCTGTTGCTTCCGGGAATGGCAGGAGCGAAGGCCGGTGCCGACTCGCCGGAAAAAAAAACGGTGTCGGCAGTGAATAACAAACAAAAGGTACGACAGAAAATAACCCCGGTAGGTACTCGAAAGTCCACCTCGGTACGCCCTTTGTCCGTATGCGAGGTGAAGGTTGATCTGCCTACGGACAGCATGCTGCTCTCGTGGGTAGGCTTTTTGTCGCCTTCGGCTACGGAGGCACCGAAGGTTGAGGAGGTACGGCAGACAGTGCGTGGCAGCATCGTGCTGGATTACAGTCGTGGGCAGAAGACGAAGTATGATGAGCGTAACTTTGTAGAAGCTGTTTACAAACTTTTGGCTGTGACACGTCCGCTTAAAGAAACACCGGGTGTGAGTCTGGAAGGTATTCGTTTGACAGGTTATACGGCTCCGGACGGTGACTATCGGGCAAACGAACGTCTGGGCTTACAACGCGCACTGGCATTGAAAGATTATATACGGCGGGAGAAAAGCTTCGGAACAGTGCCTTTTGAGGTGAACTGGATAGCGGAGGATTGGAAAGGACTGACCGATCTGATAGTTGGGTCGGAGATGGCATTCAAAGAGTCTGTACTCGACATTATCCGTACAGTGGATGTGGTGGACGGGCGCGAACGCATGCTGATGGATTTGGCGGGTGGGACTGCCTATCACTATTTGTCGTCAGCTTTCTTCGGGAAGTTACGTCGCATCGACTACGAGGTAAGCTACGTAGACAGAAGTTTGGCGGCACAGCCATTGATAGGCATGACAGAAGGGGTGTCGGTTGTTACTTCGGGCAAACCGGAAGCATTCTCGGTGGCGGACTTCTGCCGCTTGGCAGAAGCACATGCCGTAGGTTCGGCTGAATTCAATGACTTGATGGACTTGGCGGGACGTCTTTATCCGGACAGTCCGGTGGCGTGCATCAACGCTGCCGGAGTAGCCTTGTTGCGTCGCGATACGGAGCGTGCCCGGAGATATCTGCAACGCTTTGCCACCCTGCCTGAAGCCGGGTGTAACATGGGTATTCTTTGTCTGCTTGAAGGTGACCGGGGAAAGGCGGAAGTTTACCTGAGCCTGGCACAGGCAGGAGGAAGCGTGTCGGCAGGGAGGGCACTGCGCTTCGTGCAAAGTAAGTAAAGGCTCACCACAGAATACACAGATTCACACGGAGTCGTTTTTTTCTCTTCGTGTGGTTTCGTTTAGTAAAGTATGAATAAAGAATCTATGAAAATCTGTGTAATCTGTGGTGAAAAGAAAAATGGAAAACACAAACTGACGAAAGTTATGGATATAGCGGAAATAGCAACAATGGCGTTTATCGCTTCGGGGATGACATACAATGCCGTGAAGTATTGGCGGGTGAACCGAAAAGTGCATCTCGCTCGTGAATGGCCGGTGAATCTGATTCTGAAGCGAATGGATTATTTGTCGGAAGAGTCTCGGAGAGCGGTCTTGTTGGTCTTTGACCGACGAGGATATCTGGTGCGCAAGTATCCTGAGGCGGATGTACTGAAACGGAGAAAAAGATGGCGGCTGCGTTGCACTGTACAGGAAGGAATGCTGAACTTCTGTGTGCTGTTTACACCCCATGCGCTCTGTCTGAGCGGAATACATCATCGTGATGATGTGTCCCGCCTGTTTGCCGGTCATGCCGGCATCTGTATTGCTGAAACGGGACTGCAGGAGATTATTCATGGCGCATCGTTGGAGTTGATAGTTGCCGGTACGGAAACAGACGAGGAAAATGAAAAGGTCGATTCTGCCACACTGAATGCATTGCTTCCGGCAGAAGTGATTACGGACGCAATGGCAAAGGATCTCCCGGTGGAGTTGAAGGGGTGTAGCGAACCATGGCATACGGGAAGCGTGCATTACGCAGAAGGTGAACCGGACAACTGGCTTGCCGTGCGCCGTGAGGGGGACCGGCTGTTGATGCAGTTTCGTACAAACTTTTCTGCCGTGGAACGGGAGGCAGCCATTGAGATAGGGAACGATGAGAGAGTACATTTGCTCAAGGTGCGTCAGCAAGTGATGGGCATTCATCCCACGTTGACGGTCAGCCGCCGGCTCTACGTCAGTACCGGGCGGAAGAACGAGGCGGTGACACTAACCGTTATCCCTGACAACGAACAGGCATGCTGGTGCGTGAAGAGTGCTAACGCTAACGACGGTGGATGTTGGTATTCGGTCTATCCGCCCGTAGGCCTGCAACAGAAAGGAAGCCAGAACTTGAAAGTGCACCTTGAAGCGAAACCTGCCAGTGTGCGTTCGCGCTCGCTGGTACTGACACTCGAGACGGGGACATATCCTTTCAGCCAGACGACAGATCTGTTATTGATGCAGGGTGTCTGCTTTGATTATTATATAGAGTATCCGCCGGAAGATCCTTGTGCACGACATAGCGGGGTGATAGAGATGCCACCGGGTTACAGGGAGGAGGTGAGGACATATAGTGTGTGTGTGGACAGTAACCAGTCGTGGCGTATCGTGAGCGATGAGGCGGCGGCCTGGGTGGAGGTGAGCGAACCTGAACTGTTGCAGGGACATTATGACGGACGGTTCACGGTGAAGGTACATTCTAATGCAGGATACCGGGTACGTGGTGGATTTCCGGCAGCGCGTCACACGGTGCTCTCGTTGGTGAATGATACGGGCGTGGTACGCGATATCCTTATTTATCAAGGTGGATACGTACGTATTCGGGGTAAATATTGGCTGGACCGTAATCTGGCGGCAGGCGGGAAATTAGCACAGGTAGCCATCCCGTTGGGGTTGGAAGTGAATACCACACTTAATCAGGGTACGTATTTTCAGTTTGGCTGTCCTACCGATCGATGGGATGAGAATTTTATGCCCTGTCGCGGCAGTTGGTACGATGGCACGGCAGAGAGTCCTGCACGGATTAATGAGTTGGACCCTTCACCTGAGGGGTGGAGGCTACCATCGCGTATTGAAATGGAGGCACTGATGAACAGTCCCGCTGCTCCGATGGAGCTTCAACGGGAGGAGGACCGGACGAATATCTGCCTTCTGAGTGACGACGGAGTACCAGTATC
>ULMJ01007972.1_pt1 | contig 24787 bp, 17 predicted proteins | sample 1951641 | NCBI WGS metagenome assembly ULMJ01 (sample SAMEA4835550, study PRJEB28245) | human gut metagenome | biome: gut microbiome; material: fecal sample | place: Denmark | collected 2008 | reverse complement strand
TAAGAATGGTTCTGCTATGTTGTTTGTTTCTGCCAAAGTCAGCCAGTTGAACTTGCTGCCGCAAGGTAAACCGGAAGCATTGCGCCGTGCGAAAGCTATGTTGAGCAAGATGGACGAACTCGGATTCGGTAACTGTACCAACACTCGCGCTTGCGAAGCCGAATGTCCGAAAAACATTTCTATCAGCAACATCGCTCGCCTGAACCGCGACTTCATCATCGCAAAACTGAAAGACTAAATAGCCCTTTCTACATTTGATTAATATCACGAAAGCTCCTCTGCCAGTTTCCCGGCAGAGGAGCTTTTATATACTTGCAACAAAAGGTGGCGAAGAAATCTTTCAGTTATTCTATAACCGGATTTGCCAAAGACAGAATTACCGTGAAACAGCTACCCTTTCCTACTTCCGACTGTACCTCTATACGCCCGCACAGCCTTTCAATGATAACCTTACAAATGGAAAGTCCGAGTCCACTTCCTTGTTCAAACTCGTCAGCCTTATAAAAACGGTCAAAAATCATCATGAGTTCTTTAGCCTCAATGCCTTTACCGGTATCTTCTACGTATACACTAACCTGATTATGGCTTTTATCCACTTTACATCCCAATGTTACCGTACCATTCCGGGTAAATTTATTCGCATTGTTCAGGAAGTTAGAAATAACCTGGATAAAGCGTAAACGATCTATATTGACAAGTAGAGGAGAAGCCTTTTCGTCCAGTTCAAGCCGGAAATGCAGCGAAGGTTGGATTAAGGACTGATAAGCCCTATAAATCTCCTTCACAACCTCCACCATGTCCCATTCTTTTATCTCAAAGCTCATATTTCCGGAGTCCAGACGAGAAATCTCCACCACATCATCAATCAGTTTCAGAAGCAAATCATTGTTACGATTGATCAGTTCGAGCATAGCCTCCCGTTCTTCCGGTTCAACCTCGTCAGCACCCTCACCTACCAACAAGTTCGTAAAACCAACAATGGCATTGAGTGGAGTACGGATTTCATGACTCATATTGTTAAGGAAGGATTGCTTCAATTCAGCTTTTTCAGCTATTTGTTTAGCCAGAATAAGCTGTTCCTCACGTTCCATCTGTTCCTGAATATCTTGCATGATACCTGCCAGCATTATCTTTCCTTTTGCATCTTTCAGGCTACGGCACCGGAGTTCATACCAACGGTAACCATCCTCACCAAAGCAGAATCGCGCATGCTGCACCTGCATATCCGTAGATTGATGTAGTGTTTCATATAATGAATTCAATAACGGCACATCATCAGCATGCACATATTTCAGAAAATCCATTCTCGCATACTTCCTCTGTTCCAACCCCACCAGACGCGTATAATTCTCATCAAACTCTATATCATTCCCTTGCATATTCCATAGCGAAACCCGGCCTCCATCTGTAGAAAGCGTCAGGCGTTTATGGGCCTCTTCAAGCATCTCCATATTCTTACGTGCAATCCGGGAATGCCGGCGCATACGCAACAGACTGATTAATACGAGAATAAAAGTAAGGATGAACAACCCGACCAGCAGATAGAGTTCTTCGCGATAATGGTCGTAGAGTGGATAATTGATGATACGCACATTTTTCGGCACGGTTTTTATATGATAACTGCTATGAGCAGAGAAATAAGTCCAATCGAGCACATACTCCTTCTCCAAATCCCTGATTTCAGGCATGTCCATTTTCTCCTTATTCATCAGGCGGACTGAGAATTCAGCAGCAGACCGGGCAGAAATCTCATCAGTAGCCATGTAACCACCTACAATCTTGGAACCTTCTCCAAACCCCTCACGTATACAACTGAAAGAGGGAATATCCATAGCTTTAACTATCGGGAGTGCCATCATATCAAACTTATCCAGCAGAAATACCTGTTTACCCCGGTCAGTTCTCGACTTCTCCATCATAACGAGCAAGGAAGTCCCTTTTATATAGCGGAAAGGACAAAGGCTTATGGTCAGTTTCTCCTTCTTAAAACGTTGCCTCGCCACTGCTGGCTTCAGATTATAGTACTCAATCATTTCCTCCAACTTCCTGTACTGAAGCTGTGCGGAGAAAGCCGACTCATAGGCTAAAACCTGAACATTTCTCCTGTCAATGAACCGGGTAAACAAATCAAATGACTTACGCCCAAGAACAGTCAAGTCTACATTATAGACAATCTCCATGCTCACATCGGGGTGTAATGATGCTATGAAATCCATGTTACGTTTAAAGTCCGGAGTATCCCGCAGCACATAGATTCGACTACCTTCATATTCTTCAATGAGTTTTTCATCGGGGAAATGTACGTTGCAAGCCACCACCGGAATGGAAGAAAGCAATTGGTGACGGGTGGAAAGCAAAGTGAATGTTGACTGGTCGCCTACCGTAAGAATAAGGTCTACCCGGCGGTTCCTAAGAATCTCAAGATAGGTCTTCATACTTTCTATTTCATCCTTCGTAGTGAGATTATTGCAATCCAGATAAAACTTATCGAATACAGGTTCTATCCCCTGTTTCCTGAATGCCTGTTGCAAGAGTTCCTCAAAATTCCCGTAACCGCCATCATTCGGTGAAAAAGAGTAAACAAGTGAGATATGTTTTTCCAGACGATGGTTGGTAGTATACCACTGTTTAAAGTTTACTCCGCATAAGAAAGCACATAGCAGAAAAACAAAGGCAAATATATATTTAAGTTTGTCGGTTTTCATTATTGAATTAACACCAAGCAAAAATACTATAAATTCTACGAAAAAAGAACGTTTTCCCTTTATAATAATATTGAATACAATCAAAACTCCCTATTTTTGTGCCTACTTACAATAATACAGAAAAACGTGCACAAATTCTGGACTCTATTACTGCTCTTACTGGTCCCGACTATTCTATTTGCCCAAAAAACAAGAACAGTCAAGGGACAGGTGTGCACTGTGGCAGAGAACAAAGACAGTAAAGAGCCTCTGCCTTATGCAAGTGTCGTCATCCTGACCGGAAAAGATTCTACTTTTGTAAAAGGAGTTGCAAGTGATGCAAATGGTCATTTCAATCTTCAATTCATTCCACAAAAAGGAACAGATTACTTATTAAAAGCTTCATATACGGGGATGGAATCCGTTTTCTACCAACTGGACGGCAAATCTTCCACCATCAATCTGGGCAGCATCCTGCTGGAAGAAGGTATTGAACTGGGCGAAGTTACGGTCAAAGGGCAAATTCGTGAGATGGACCAGGTAGGCGATACCACCGTTATCAACGCCGCAGCCTACAAAACCCCGGAAGGTTCATACCTCGAAGCACTCGTGAAACGTATCCCCGGAATGGAATACGACAGTACAAACAAAACGCTGAAATACAACGGACTGCCCATCAAGGAAATCAACGTGAACGGCGAAGCCTTTTTTGCCGGAGACAACCGCATGGCATTGGAAAACTTGCCTGTAAACATCATCAGCAAGATAAAAGTATATGATAAGAAGAGTAAGCTGGAAAAACTGACAGGAGTGAAAACCGGAGAGGAAAACTACGTGCTCGACCTGCAAACCAAAGAGGAGTTCAACGGCACCCTGCTGGCATCGGGAAAAGCCGGATACGGCAATCACAATAAGAAGAACTTCGACCTGCAGGGTAATTACTTCCAGAAGAACGGAAACAACCTCTCTGTAATCGCCCATTCCGGCAACCTCGACATGAGAACCAGCTACAAGGATAACATACAGGAAAATGTCGCCATGAATTTTATGAAGAAGTTCAGTGAGAAGTTGAATATCAACGGAAACCTGATGTATTATCATAACAACCAAGGCAATGAATCGTCCGCCTACAACGAGCAGTACCTGACGAGCGGAAACAAATATCAATATTCTGCCGGAAACAACGCGAATCGTAACCGCAATATGAATGCAACAATGTCCCTAAGCTGGCAAATAGACACTATGACTTTTGTTCATGTCTTCGGTAATTTCAGCCTCATTCGCAATAATAGTGCTAATAACAACCGTCAGGCCACGTTCAATGAAAATCCTCATCTGGATATACTGAATCCTTTCAATGACATCGACCGTGTGCCCGATGAGCAGAAGGTCAATGACATTGCCATGAATTCACTGATGAGAGGCGAACAGGAACGCTACTCATTTCATGCCAATATCATGCGCCGGCTGAACAAGAAAGGCAGTTCCATCGGCCTGACAGCACAGTACAATGGCAATGAGGGCGAAAACGAAAACTTTTCCATCTCCTCAACCACCTATTATCAACTGAAGAACAGTGCCGGAAGGGACTCCGTGCTTTATCGCAACCAATACGCATCTTCCCTTTCACCCAACCGGGAACAAGGTATCGGGCTGATGTTCACACATCCCTTCACAAAGCAACTGCGCTCACAGGTTTCTTATAACCTTAATTATAGTAAGCAACAAGATGATCGCAATACTTATGACCTGTCCGGCTTTATGGAAGATACAGAGGAGAAAGTGGGTTTCCTACCTCCGGGATATGAAGCGCACTACATTGACAGCCTAAGTAACCGAAGCCACAGCAGTACCCTGCAACATGCGATAGATTTCTATCTCAACTATTCCGATACTATATGGAACGTAAACCTTGGGTTATCCGTACAACCCGAACGGCGCACTTTGGATCAGAAAACCGGTTTGCAAAGGGCAGACACTGCCATTCATTCTGTCGGCTTCCGCCCAACATTGAGAGTCTCCTGGCAGAAAAGGAAGAACAGGCTGACCTTCAGTTATTTCGGGAGTTCCCGGCAGCCTTCCTTGCAGGATTTGATTTCACCAACCAACAATAGTGATCCACTGAACATCACACGGAGTAATCCCAACCTGAAACCTACCTACGACCAATATTTCCGACTGGAAGCGCAGAACACTGATAAAGGCATTTTCGCCTCACTGAACCTACAAAACAGAATCAACAGCCAAACTCGTGCGGTGACCTATAACCAGCAGACAGGCGGACGCGAAACTTATCCGGTCAATATAAACGGAAACTGGAATGCAGGCAGTATGTTGCGCTATCAAAAGCGCATCAAGAGTTTTGGCATCAATGCCAATGCCGGAGGTAATCTGTCCCAAAACGTCGGACTCATCAACGAGAACCAGACCGAGCAACCTGAACGCAGCGCTACCCATAACACGGGAATAAACAGTGAACTGCGTTTGTCCTACCAACCTAAATGGGGCAATCTTGAACTAAACGGAAGGTGGGATTTTCAGCATTCCTCCAACTCGCTGTTAGAAACAAATACGTACACCCGCAATTACAGCTTCGGGCTAAATACCTTTGCCGACCTCCCGGGAAGCATACAACTGAGAACGGATGCCAATTACTCTTTCCGAAACGGCACGAACATCGACAAGGGAGACGACGACCAACTCGTCTGGAATGCAAGCGTCACATGGCGTTTCCTGAAAAAGAAACAGGCCGAACTGTCTGCCAACTGGGTGGACATACTCAGCCAGCAGAAGAATTACTACCGTGGCGCTATGGCAGACGGATTGTATGAACGCCACACTCAGCAGATAGGCAGCTATTTTGTCATTTCAATGAAGTATCGTTTTAATCAGCCTCTCCGCAAATAACGGATACTGTCTTACCGGAGTTTTATACTGATTGCTTTTGTCGCAGGGCACGGGGAGAAGAACCAAAGTTCTTCTTGCAGAAATTAGAAAAGTGGGGCAGAGACTCGAAACCATATTTATAGCAGATTTCGGAAATGGTGGCTTCTGAGTAACGAAGGTCATAGGCGATGCTTTCTTTGCGTTTCTCCATCATCCACTCATAAACAGGTTTGTGGAAAACAGAGTTGAAGATGCGTCGGAAAGTAGTGGTGGTGTATCCGCCCAACTGGGCAAGTTCTTCCACGGTCTTCACTTTGGCATGGTTTTGCAGGACAAAATATTGGAAAGTGGAGGTGTACTTGGAAAGTGGATGCACCAGCATGGAGAGGTCGTAGTCCGAATAAAATTGTCCGAGGATGAAAGCAAGTTCTTTCCTTTTAAAGGAAAGAAGTTCGCGGCAAATTCTTTTTGTTGCAAGATAGGACTTCGAAGCTTCCAGAAAGAAATTCAGCTCAGGGATTATCTTTAAAGGGGAGAAGATGAGCGGAGGGGTTACCTCTGCCATAATATGCTTATAACGCTTTTCACAGAATTGTTCCGGCTGGTTGAAACTGTAACAAACACATTCTACATCTGTCAGGGCAAGGACTTCATACTTTGAACCAATGGCTTGAAGAATGAATTCTCCGGCATGCAACACGGTTCCGGCATACTCCTGACTGTTGATAAGTACTTCTCCTTTCAACAGGAAAATCATGATGTTTTCTTCGCATTTTTGAGCTGGAAGGTGGAAGCCTCTGGAATGAGAAGCGTATATTATGGCGTTGTCCACAGCCCTCGGACATTCCTGACATAGTATGGTCGCCCCGCAGGAAGAGTAATCATGCATTGTAGATTGAACGTTTTTGTTTGCTATTGTGCCACAAAAATATGAATATTTTGCTGAGATACAAAAAAATCCCCTAAGACTTTTTAAAAGGGAAAGTCTTAGGGGAGGGGAATTATGGGGATTATAAAAGATTATTCAGCGGGAGGAGTAATAGTACCCGGTTCTTCAGTACCCCATTCATTAACTGTCGGTTTAAAGGTTACCGCTGTGGCATCAGAAGATAATTCCAAAGTATACCGTAAATTCTTTCCTATTTCCCATTTTTGGCCAGACAAAGAAACGTCTTTAGTTCCATTGAAAGTAGTAGTACCACCTTTTACAACAGAATAAGTAATAGAGATTTTTGCATCAGCAGATAAAGTCTGTGGCAATAACATCAGTGCATTAGCACCCGTTGAAAAACTGACAACATTCTCTGCTGCAACAGCATCATACTTTCCATCATATACATAAGAAGCAACTCCGGAAGTAGCAGTCCATACTCCTGTCAGGGCAGCAGCTCCATAAGTAAATGTACCTGTTTCATTTGCACCTGAAATTTCGATCTTCGTTACTGTATAAGTAGCATCAGCCTCCAACTTAGCTGAAAAATTTATCTGAGTCAAAATATGTGCAAAAGCTAAGCTTACTCCATTAGTTCCATTTTTTTCTTTAGTAGTATTCTCAGCCTTGGCAACTAATAAGTCTTCTTGCGTAGCAACAGGTTGGACAGTGTAAGAGAATGTAGGATAACCTTTAACTGCCGTATAACTTTTGACATTTGTTGCCGGAGAATATGCAAAGAACTGAATATTACCAGTCATAGGCCAATAATATTCTTCATTACTCGTAACTCCCCAAGTTCCATTTTTTTTCTCTATAGTTTCATCCATGAAGCTAGTTGTAAAAGAAACTTCAGTACCCATTTCTGTAGTCTCTGTATTATAGGCATTTACTTTAAATGTAGTAAAATTGTCAGTATCCATTGGAGTTACCCTCGTTGTCTTACTTACAATTGTTTTAAAGTTAATCTCCGCCTTTTCACCAGCCTTCTCAATCTCTTCATTCTGTGTGCAACCTACGATTGCCAAAGCAGCAACGGCTGCCAATAAAATTTTCTTCATAACCGTTTGTTTTATAAGTTAATATATTATTTCTTTATTTTCATTCTACGGGCAACTCCACATTCGTCTCATCATCCCAGTCTCCCACATCACCTCCGATGCCTCCGCCACCTCCTGGAGGCACCTCCACATCGTCCACCTCAATCTCTTCATCAATCGGTATCTCTATATCTGTCTCCGGTTCCGGTTCTTCTTCCCCACCCGAAGGAGGTGGTGGTGGAGCTACAGCTTTTGTAATATCTACTTTAACCTCCTGAACCGTATTATCTACCTTTATCAGCAACAGCTTCATCGTCACCTCTCCGCCTGCGCGGGTACTTGTGAATGTCGGTGCAGAGAAAGCCGAGAAACTGCCACGTAACACATCATCCCCTCTATTGGCCTCTACATAAATCGGTGCAATGCTGGACGTACAAGTACCATCACTCATACAATAAGAACCATTCATCCCATCCACATTACAGACAATGCTCGCTACATTCTTCAATCCCTTCACCTTTATTTCAAAAGAATAGTGCCTGACCACCAGCCGTGGTTGGAATTCCATCAACAACACATCCTCACTCTTTTCTATTCTCATATCATTCATACTTACTACATACAAAGGGTCGGGTGCCCACACCATTTTCTCGCTTGTGTCAAGACCCGAACAATATCCCGTATAAGCTTCAATCGTTTCATACGCTCCATCGCCGCGAATCTGCACACACTCCGTATTATAATTGTAAATCACCACGTCATAATATCCCGGAGGCACTTTCACTTCGCCTCCTTCCACCGACAGGTAACTCTCCACCTTTCTCCCTTCTTCGCTCTTTGGATAGAAGATGACCCGCATACCTTCGGGCAGTTCGTCCGTCACTCCTTCCCAGTTGAACTTTATCTGTACCCCACTGACGGGATAATCATCCAGCATGTCTCTGAAGCTACATCCCGTCAAGAGCACCGATAGTCCGGATAGAAGCAAAAGAAACATATACATCCTATTCCTCATAGCCTTCACCTCCTACGCTTAATGAGCCATACCAAAGAGATTTTGGCTTTCGTAGGCCCAATGAAATGATAGCGCCCGCTACTTGTCCAAATCAAATCTTCTTCGTAAGTGGTGTACTTGCGGTATTCCGTCTCCAGATAGCCTATGCCCACGCTGAACTCAAGAGCCAGATAACGGGCCAGTTGGCAACTATATCCATAAGTCAGACCGGAAGCTGCATAATGATTGCCCCGATACCCTTTATCTTTATCCAATTGGAAATCGTACACTCCCCCTTCGGCATATACCCCCACGAAATGTCCCGTCAATTGGTCGCGCTTCCTGCGGTTTCCCAGCCAAACACGTGCCTCGACGCCTCCCGAAAGAAGCTGATAACAGAAGCCACGCGCATTGTCCGACCACCAGGGACATTTATATTCAACATTCAAAGACCACCGTCGTCCTACGGGCAATTCTACTTCCAAATTTGGAGCCAGTGCCAAATCATACAGCAAATTGTTTTTTATAGCTAATACCGTCCTATTTTTAAATTCTCTCTTTTTCTTATTCTCTATTGCAGCGGAAACAGGCACTGGCTCCATTTTCAGTATCGGCAGACTATCTGCAGGCAACGACAATTTTATTATGAACAAATCATTTTCTATCTCTCTCGCCTTCTCTATCCTCGGAAATATATATTCCGATAAATAGCTCCAGGCTTTACCTTCATTCAACCGGCGCAACAACTTCATCAGTTTCCCGAAGTCTCCGTAGTGATACTTTATCAACGTCAGGACTTCTTCCCGGTCCGGAACTTGCGGGTCGTTCGTTATCCATTGATAAACTCTCCCCCACGTTTCGGGTTGCACCATCCGGTCTTCTACTTTGCAAGTATCAGCATTCGCCGCGTATCTTTCAGCGCGCGCCTCTTCTTTTCCTAATATCAAAAAAAAGAGTATTAAGAGTATATATGAACCGACGCGAACCCTCATAACTTTGCTTTGTATAGAGGCAAAAGTATATCATATAATTTTAAATAAATACAGATTCTATAACTCTTTTCAGGGGGTGAAAGGTTCTGTGAAACGAATGAAACATATTTGCAACTTTGCGACAAACATTCTCGTGATTGTAGTTACATATACCTCCCTGAATGCAGGATTTACAGATAATCATGAAGCCCTTGCAACTGAATAATTATACTATTTATTTACTCCATTGAAGTATCAGGTACATACCCGAACCGTATCAGGCCCGTACCAAGACCGTACCAAGTCCGTAAAAAGGGGACCCTATACGGAGCAGATACGGAGATAACACGGAGCAGATACGGAGCAAGTACAGAGAAGGCACGGACCTCGCACGGAGTTGAGCACATCAGCATACTATCAAAAAGACAACTCGTGTGCGAAAACAGTGAATATCCGTGAAAGAAATCTAAAAGAAACAGTAAACAGAAGCTATGATTTGGAAGGAATATAGTAAACTGTTACATTTGTCATGTGATTTTTTTCATAGTATTAGATTTAAGGTTAACAAAGGTTGGAGTACAGCGGTACTCCTTTTTTTATGCCTTATCGCCAGATATACTCCCCCTACTCGCCAAGCCAGACATTCATTTTGTCTCATATCATCTCTTTTCCTTATGATATTCATAGTGCTACATATTATTTATTTCATTTCTGCATCGCTGCAAATCAGACTATAGGAACCAGTTGGCAAAATGTGCTGTAGTTAAAAAGCACTACTACTATTCGGATATTCCGGAAATTATTAATAATATTGTAACCCGTTACCGTAAGTACAAGGCATACCTTTGAAGCCTAAATCAATAATCACATGATTGCAAACGATAAAATAAGTGAGTTGTTACAATCACTGACCGAAGGCTCTTTCCCAGCATTCGAGAAGTTATATAACCTGTATAGCGGCAAACTGTACAACTTCATGATGCGCATCTCCTCCGGCAATCAGTATATGGCAGAAGAGGTGGTGCAGCAAACATTTATCCGCGTATGGGAGGTGCGGGAGAAGATAGACCCGGCTGAAAACTTCATCTCCTACCTCTGCACCATAGCCCGCAATATGTCGATGAATATGTATCAGCATCAGACGGTGGAATACATCTATACCGAATACCTGTTGAAAAGCAGTTCCGAACGCGATTGCCAAACGGAAGAGAACACCGACCTGCGCTTTCTGAACGACTACATCGACTCATTGGCCGAAGAACTCCCCCCTTCGCGCAAGAGGATTTTCCTGCTCAGCAAACGTCAGGGCTACACCAACAAGGAGATAGCCGCGATGCTGGACATCTCGGAAAGTACCGTTGCCACCCAACTATCACTTGCCGTGAAGTTCATGCGCGAACAATTCATTAAGCATTACGATAAGCTGATTCTCATCCTATGGGCCTTTTTTGTTAACGAAATGCAATAATAACGGTACAGTTGGACAAGAGAATGAAAGTAACTGTATACACATATAGAAATAAGTAAGAGAAGATGGAAAAAGAATATTATAAGAACTTAGCCGAAAAATACTTCGCAGGAGACATCACAGAAGCGGAAATCAGCGAACTGGCAGGATGGATACGCAACAATGCCCAACTGGCAGGATGGTGGGAGAAGGAGTTTGAGAAGTCCGCCGCCGACATCAGTCCCGCCTTGCGCGATAAGATGTTTGCCCGGATTAAGACGGAAGTTCTTAAAGAGACCGTGAAGCGCACTCCGGGCAAAGCATTGGTTCCCGCCTGGGCAAGGTGGGCGGCTATGATTTGCATTCCCATCTGCATCGCCTTCTTCACTTACAATATCCTGAGTATCTCTAATGCCGATAAAGCCCACTCACCCTTCATTGTGAAAGCCGACAAGGGCGACAAAGCCACTGTAGTTCTGCCCGACGGTACAGACGTCATCCTGAATTCCGCCTCCCAACTCAGCTATCTGAGCGACTTCGGAACAAACGAACGCCGCGTACAATTGGAAGGAGAAGGTTACTTCAAAGTGGCACACGACACTCACCGTACCTTCATCGTGCAGGTGGGCGAACTGGAAGTTAAAGTAATGGGTACGGTGTTCAACGTCTGCGCCTACAGCAACGACCAGGATGTGACCGTCGTTCTGCTGGAAGGAAAAGTAGGTATCCACACGCCATCCACTTCTACCACCCTAAGCCCCGGAGAAAAGATAAACTATAACAAGTCCACCCGCAAACTGAGTACCGAAAAAGTTTATCCCGACGATTACGTAAGCTGGACGAAGGGCAACCTGTACTTCCAGAACGAATCTCTGGAGAATATCATGAAAGCCCTTTCACGGGTCTACGACGTCACGATACGCATCGACTCACCTCGAATTGCAGAAGAGCGGTTTACCGGAACAATACCCGGTGGTGGTATACAGAATGCTCTGGATATTATAATGCTGACCTCCCCGTTCCACTACGAAGTAGAAGATTCGGTCATTATATTAAAGGAGAAGTAGCCGTTAGTTTGTTAACGTGAGTTAAAAGAGAGAAGCCGCTTGGACGGCGGCATAAGGAAGCCTGTATACCTATCAAACCAACTTAATTTATTTGATATGAAAAACAGGAAACCAAAGAATCTAAGAACTATGCGGGTGCTTTGCCTCACTATGTTCTTGAGTGTATCACTCAGTCTTTTCTCGCAGATCACCGTCACTGTGGAAAACACGCCGTTGCGTGCCGCACTGAAAAAGATTGAGCAGGTAAGCGACTACAAGTTCTTCTACAATGAAAAACTGGCAGGTCTCGATCAGCCCGTTTCCTTCAACGTAAGCAATGCCACCATTGAACAGACTTTGCAGAAAGTGCTGGTGGGAAAGGAACTTACTTACAGAATGGAGAAAGACAATGTAGTAGTGCTGTTGCAGAAGGAGGCTGTGAATCAGAAGACTAAGACGATCACCGGAACGATTGTAGACCAGTCGGGCGAACCGGTAATTGGTGCCAGCATTGTAGTAAAAGGAACCAGCAATGGTACCATCACCGATATAGACGGTAATTACACCTTGGCAAATGTACCTGAAAACTCCACAATCAACATTTCCTATATAGGCTATCAGCCCTTGACCTATCCCGCATCCAGTAAAGAACTCACCAAAGTTACGCTGAAAGAGGATAGTGAAATGCTGGATGAGGTGGTGGTGGTAGGATACGGTACCACCAAGAAAGCAAATCTATCCGGTGCCGTAGACCAAATATCCTCGAAAGAAATAGAGCACCGCGTCAGTGGCAATGCCGGGCAAGTACTCCAAGGAATGATTCCCAATCTGAATGTTTCCTTCAGCGATGGTTCCATAAACTCAAAGGCAACCTTTGATGTACGTGGCGTAGGTTCCATAAACGGCGGAAAGCCTTTGGTACTTATCGACGGCGTAGAAGGTGATATGAATTATATCAATCCCAAAGATATCGAATCCATATCTGTACTGAAAGACGCTTCTTCTGCCGCCATCTATGGTGCCCGTGCCGCTTTTGGTGTAGTACTTATCACGACCAAGAATCCGAATGCCGGAAAAATACAGGTGAATTATTCCAATCACTTCGGTTGGAGCAATCCCACTATCAATACAGACAATTTTATCACAGACGGTCTGGAATGGGCTCGCCTGAGCGATAAGTTAAGTCTTTTGGAAAACACAAGTACCTACTTAGGATACACTGAAGAAGACTATGCCTATATGGAAGCCCGCAAGAAAGACCCTTCACTCCCTTCCGCACTGATAAAAACAGTAGACGGCGTGGAACGCTATGTACATTACGGAAATACGGATTGGTGGGATTATATCTTCCAGAATAACCAGCCCTCCATGGAGCATAACCTGAATATTTCCGGTGGTAGCGAGAAAGTTCGTTTCTATCTTTCCGGAAGATTCTATTCAAGAGAAGGTATTTACCGAATCAACCCCGATAAACTGAAAAGTTATACTTTACGCAGCAAGATCGATTTCCAGCTGACCTCCTCTATCAAGATAACCAACTCCACCAATATCTATTTCAGTGATTACGATTATCCGGCAACCAACAACCGTAATGTAGGTGGAAGCGATAACAGTGAGGATTGGAGAAAATATACCTTCCACGCTTCCCCGGTATTCTTACCTCGAAATCCGGATGGTACTATTCTTATCAACGGCGCCTACACTCCCGGCCGTGACATAGCAGACGGCACATTTGCCGACCTGACCTATGGGAAAAGCAAGGGACTTGACCAGGAGCATGACATTTCAAACACCATTGCTTTGCAGTTTACTCCCATCAAGGATGTAGTATTGAATGCCGACTATAGTTTCCGTAAAGGAAGTCCCGTTTCCAAACTGTTACTGGTTTCAACTCCACACACCAACCAACCCAATGGTGAGGGAACAAGCCGCTATATGCCTAACAAATCACTCTATAAGGAGATGCATTGGCAAACTATGTATCAGGCAGTCAATGCCTTCGGTACATACAGCCACCTCTTTGCAAAGAAACACGATGTAAAGGCAATGATCGGATTCAACCAGGAATGGAGACATTGGGAGCGCAGCGTTGCAAGACGCAGTTCACCCGCATCCGAAGAACTGGGTTCTTTCAACCTCGCCACAGGAGAAAATGTACAGGTTCAGGGAAATGCTGATGAATGGGCTATCCGTGCCGCTTTTTACCGCCTGAACTACGACTACCTGGGACGCTATCTATTAGAGTTCAACGGACGCTTCGACCTTTCCTCCAAGTTCCCCCATAACAAACGCCTGGGTATTTTCCCCTCCGGTTCTTTTGCCTGGCGCATAAGTGAAGAACCATTCTTCCAATCATTGAAATCCGTTATGGATAACTTGAAATTCCGCGTTTCCTATGGGACACTGGGCAATCAAAACGTAGGTCCATACGACTATATAGCCAAAATGAAAGTCACGCAAGGGGATTACCTGATGGACAGTTCATACATGAGTTACCTGACTACTCCTGATGCCATCTCCTCAAACTTCACTTGGGAAAAATCTCAGACCATTGACTTTGGAGTCGATTTCTCTTTGTTTAACGGACGGTTCTCCACTTCTTTCGACTGGTATCAACGCGACACAAAAGATATGTTGACCCAAGGTAAGAAACTTCCATCTGTTTTCGGAACTTCCGAACCACAAGAGAATGCCGCTAATCTGCGTACAAGAGGTTTCGAGCTGTCAGTGAAATGGCAGGATAAATTCTTGCTGGCACACCAGCCGTTCGAATATAAAGTAGGATTCACATTAGCCGATAACGTAACAGAAATTACCAAATTCGACAACCCCGACGGACAGATAGACCAGTTTTATGTAGGTAAACGCTTGGGTGAAATATGGGGATATACGGTTGAAGGGTTCTTCCAGGATGACATGGAATATCTGAAACATGCAGACCAAACGAAAGTAAACCGAAGAATCCAACGTAACTACCTCATTAACCATCCGATAGCAGGAGACATCAAATTCAAAGACTTGGATGGCAATGGAGAAATATCTCCGGGTGACCAGACTTTGGCAAATCCGGGTGACCTACGCATCATCGGTAATACATCGCCCAGATACACTTGCTCCCTGAACCTGGGATTCAATTATTACGGCTTCGACTTTTCAACATTCTTTCAGGGAGTCCTGAAACGTAACTGGTGGCCGGGCAAGGATAACAGTTTCTTCTGGGGACCGTTTACACGCCAGTACGAGAATTTCTACCCTAAAAGTATTGAGCAAAACTCATGGACCCCGGAAAACCCGAATGCATACTTCCCACGTCTGGCTGTATATGCGGCCAACGAAGGTGGAAATTATGAAGGCGCCCAGTTGAGAGTCTATTCTGATAAATACTTGCAGAATGCTGCTTATGTCCGCCTGAAAGATATCACTTTAGGCTATACTCTGCCTAAGGCACTCTGTAGTAAGATTGGATTCTCCAGCATCCGGGTTTATGTTTCAGGAACCAACCTCCTGACGTTCTCTCCTTTGTACAAACATAACGAGGACCGCACCGTAGACCCGGAACAATTGGGAGACGGTAATTCTTACCCGTTCAGCAAGACATTTGCTTTTGGTTTTGATTTTAAATTTTAAAGAAGAAGTATAGCTATGAATAAATTCAATATAATAAAAGTTTGTACTGTTTGTATGATAGGCATAGGCATGGCCTCATGCAACGACTCATTCATGGACAGATTCCCAATCGCGGAAATATCGCCGGAGAACTCATTCAAGTCTGCACAAGACCTCGAATTGTATACCAATGGGTTTTATGAGAATCTTCCGAAAATCAATGATATTGTCCGAGGAGATAATACATCAGATAATATACTTTACAGCAATGTACCTATGGAACAACGAAGTGCGGAAAGAGATATTCCATCCGAAGCCGGTAGTAGTGGCTGGAGTTGGGGAGCTCTCCGGAAAATCAATATTTTCTTTGATAACTACACACGCTGTGAAGACAAAGTTGCCGCACTGAAGTATGAAGGTGTTGCCCGTTTCTTCAGAGCCTGGTTCTACTTCGACAAGGTGAAACGCTTTGGTGGTGTGCCCTGGTATGAAACAGAAATAAAAACAGACGATGAAGACTTGCTATATAAGCCCAGAGATTCACGTGAATTCATTATGAACAAAACAATTGAAGATCTGGAAATAGCAGTGGAACGTCTGGGTACTACCAGAAAACCGGACCAGATATCCAAATGGACTGCATTGGCTTTCTTGTCCCGCGTATGTCTCTACGAAGGTACTTATCGTAAATATCACACAGAACTAAATCTTCCCGATGCCGACAAACTACTGGAGAAAGCATATAAAGCAGCGGAAAGAGTAATGAATGAATCGGGCTATAGTTTATATACTACAGGAAATTCCGATGTCGATTACAGGGACTTGTTTGCTTCCGATGAGCTGAAAGAGGCAGAAGTTATTTTGGGAAGACGTTACTCGTTGGTATTGAACAAGATGCATAATACAAACTATTATTTTCTATCAAAAACCCAACAAGACGTAGGGCTGACCAAAGACTTTGTGAATACCTATCTGTTGGCCAACGGAACACCGTTCACCGCTCAAACAGATTATGCTACCATGCAGTTCAAGGATGAAATGAAGAACCGGGACAAACGTCTGGCACAGACAATCCGTTCAGTGGGATATACCCGGATTGACAGCGACAAACCATTACTTCCCGACTTAGAAGCCTCCATGACGGGATACCAGATTGCTAAATTCATATCCAAAGAGGCACAGGATGGAGATGGTGCATCCTATCAGGATGTAGCTATCATTCGCTATGCGGAAGTTCTTCTGAATTATGCCGAAGCCAAGGCTGAACTGGGAGTAATCACACAGGATGACATTGATAAGTCTATAAGGCTGATTCGCGTAAGAGCCGGAATGCCAAATCTGAATCTTGCTACATCCAATTCCAACCCGGACGGGATACTTGCAAGCGAATACACCAACGTAACCGGAAGTAATAAAGGCGTCATTCTGGAAATCAGACGCGAACGCCGCATAGAGTTAGCTCTCGAAGGATTCCGCTATGATGACTTGATGCGCTGGAAAATGGGTAAACTACTTGAACCTCATTTCACAGGTATGTATTTCCCCTCACTGGGTGAATTTGATTTGGACGGAGATGGCACAGCCGATCTTCTGCTTTACGACGATAAAGCACCCGAAAGTAAAGCGAAACAAAAAATCAAAGTGGGAGGTGTCCTTCAACTGACAGAAGGGAAACGAGGCTATCTGGTTGGTTTCCTGAATATAACGAAGAAGTTTGATGAAACACGCGATTACCTGTACCCAATACCTTCAGGCGATATTATGCTGAACAAGAAACTGGAACAAAATCCGAACTGGAAATAATAAAAACAGAGTGAATCATGAAAATAGATAAAATATACATAACCGGATTTTTCCTTTCCCTGTTTCTTTTTGTTGCCTGCGGGAGCGATAACGAACCATCTATTCCGGAAGAGCCCGACCCTTCGGAAGTATACTATCCGGAAGTTACCGAAAGTGAGCGGGTTTCTATTCCCGTTTCATTACAGAAGAGAGAGCATGTGCAGATATGCGCCCATCGAGGATATTGGAAAGATGCACCGGAGAATTCCATCAAAGCAGTAACCCTGGCTATCGAAAATAAAATTGATATGATAGAGCTGGATGTAAGAATGTCAAAGGATGGAAAGCTGGTATTGATGCACGATGCCACTATCGAACGTACGACAAATGGCACCGGAAAAGTATCGGAATTGAGTTACAAGGAATTAAGTTCGTACAATCTGTATCATGAGGGAGAGTTGACGGAGGAAAGAGTACCGCTCTTCAAAGATATCCTGTCAACAGCCAGAGGGAAGATCTACATTGATATAGATGTGAAGATTTCCGATTATAAGGCAGTATACGACTTGGTAAAGCAATATGGTATGCTTTCCCAGGTACTGTTTACAGTCTATGATGTGGCGGCAGCCAAGAAGGTGGTGAATCTGGATGAAAACGCCATCCTCTTACCAGTCATCTACGAAATGCAGGATCTGGAAAATTATCTGGCAATTCGCAAACCTCTTCCCGTTGCCCAGTTCAATAGCGCTGCTTTCACAGACGACATTCTGGCCAAAGCATCCGAAAACGGTGTTTTCCTATTCAAAAACATTTATATAAACACCAATATTACTCCGACTTCGGATAACTACAAACAAGTGAAAGCATTTCTGATAAAAGAAGGAAGTATCATACAGACAGATTATCCCGTTGAACTGAAAGAGTATTTAAAAAACAATTAAAAAGATACATCAATGAAAAATACAATATTAATAATACTGACTGCACTTCTATGGATGGCATGCAGTGATGAAGATAAAGTGAATATAAAACCGGTGGCGGCTTTCAAGGCAAGTGAAGTCATCGTCCAGGAAGGACAGTCTGTGGCTTTCACAGACTTGTCATTCGACCAGGACGGACAAATAGCCCAATGGGCATGGGATTTTGGCAATGGCAGTTCTTCCGAAGAACAATCTCCAATAACGGAATACTCTGCGGCCGGAGAATATACAGTGACTTTATCCGTCTGGGATAATCAAGGGACACAGAATGCAAATGTATTCAGTAAGACTATCACTGTAAAAGAAAAGTCTACTGCTGACGTAGAACCCGAAATAGCATGGGAATTCCAGACACCATGCGGCTTTCAGGATGTATCTCCTGCCATCGACGATCATGGAAATGTCGTTGTGGGCTGCGATGCAAACAATGCACGCGGCGGGCAAAATATATGGGTAATAAACAATGGAACAGAAGTCTGGCATTATTCTTCGGGCGACGTAATCCGTTCTTCGGCTGCAATAGCAGATGATGGTACTATCTATGTGGGCAGCTATGACAAGAAACTATACGCCTTCTCCGCCAGTTCATCCGCACCATTGGGAACATTTGATCTGAGTGCCACAGCCAAGTTCAGTAGCCCGGCTATAGATAAAGATGGTACAGTATTTTTCTCTGCCAATAAAAAGTTATTTGCCATCAATGCGGCACCGGGTATGACCGAAAAGTGGAATGCCGATTGTGAAGGGACTACGCAATCTACTCCAGTAATAGGCGATGATGCTGTATACATCTGTTCCAATAGTGGTAAACTTTATGCTTTTGCCAAAAATGACGGAAAGAAGAGATGGACTGTGGAATATGGAAAGACTTGTACTTCAGTTCCCGCCATAGGAGAAGACGGCACCATTTATCTATGTGGTGAAACGGCGGATGGTGGAATAGTAATGGCTGTAAATCCGGATGGGACTGTAAAATGGCAACAATATTCAGCCTCAGCCTTCGCTAATTCCGGTATCTCGCTGAGTATCGACGGATATTTGTATGTAGGCAATTCTGACGGAGATATGCTTTGCTATACTCAGGAAGACGGTACCTCTGTCTGGAAGTTCAAGGCACAAGGACAGATTCGTTCGGTACCTGCAATAGACAATGCCGGAAATATTTACTTCGGTGACGGAAAAGGCTACTTCTATGTACTAAATTCAAAAGGAAAACTGAGTTATAAGGAAATTCAGTTGGGAGCAAACATCTGGTCATCTCCTGTTATTGATAAGAATGGACTTATCTACGTTTGCACCGATGTTACCAAATCATCAGAGCCAGGCAAGGTATTCGCACTCAGAACCCATGCAACAGGAGCACAACAAGGTTGGTCCATGCGGAGTGGAGACTACAAGAGAAACGCCCGTAAAAAATAACTTTAACGAATAAAAAACTCAAAAGAAAAATAGAATATGAAAAGGATATTATCAATATCAGTATTACTGATCGCTTATTTGGCAACATTTGCCCAAGGACATTTTAAAGAGATAGAAAAGAGCTTCAAGGAACCGGAGACTAAATCGATTCTTGTTGTTTCCCATCGTGCCGATTGGCGCAATGCACCGGAAAATTCCTTGCAGGCTATCCAGAACTGCATCGATATGGGTGTAGATATGGTGGAAATCGACCTGAAGAAAACAAAAGATGGTCACCTGGTACTGATGCACGATAAAATGATAGACCGCACAATGAACGGTAAAGGAAGTCCGGAGGATTATACTCTGGCAGAGCTGAAAGCCATGAGACTGAAAAATGGTGCCGGAATCAAAACCCGGCATCAGATTCCTACCTTTGAGGAAGTCATGAATCTATGTAAAGGCAAGATCATGGTAAATGTAGACAAAGGCTATGACTACTTCAAAGATGCGTATGAAGTACTAAAGAAAACCGGCACCGCAGACCAATGTGTGATGAAAGCCAGCCTGCCCTATGAACAAGTGAAAGCTGAAAATGGCGAAGTGCTGGATAAGATGATTTTCATGCCTGTTATCCAGTTACACAAAGAGGGAGCAGAAGCAATCATAGACGGGTATCTGAAACACATGAAGCCACAGGCTTTTGAATTAGTCTTCAATAACGACAGCCCTGAAGTGCAGCGCCTCATCAAGAAGGTTCACGACAGTGGAGCAAAGATATTCATCAACTCCCTCTGGCCCGAGCTTTGTGGCGGACATGATGATGACCGTGCCATAGAACTGCATCAGCCGGACGAGAGCTGGGGATGGATCATCAACCAGGGAGCAAAACTGATTCAGACAGACCGTCCCGCTATATTGCTGCAATACTTAAAGGATAAGAAACTGCACAAGTAAAGAAAAGAAAGCATGTTGAAACATATCATTGATTTTTACAAGGTGTCGACTCCGGCACCTTGTAACGGGGAATCTTTGCCCGAACAAAAGCGTCGGTTGAAGCGTCTGCAATGGTCCACTTTCCTTGCGGCAACCCTCGGATATAGTATGTACTATGTATGCCGCCTGAGCCTGAACATCGTTAAGAAGCCGATTGTGGATGAAGGCATCTTCTCCGAAACAGAATTAGGTATCATTGGCTCTGTACTGTTCTTCACCTATGCCATAGGCAAATTCTCCAACGGTTTCCTGGCAGACAGAAGTAACATCAACCGCTTTATGTCAACAGGATTGCTGGTGACAGCACTGGTAAACTTGTGCCTGGGCTTTGTGAACTCGTTCATCTTGTTCGCCATATTATGGGGTATCAGCGGTTGGTTTCAGTCTATGGGGGCAGCATCTTGCGTTGTAGGGTTATCACGCTGGTTCACAGACAAGGAATGCGGTTCATTTTATGGTTTCTGGAGTGCCAGCCACAACATAGGTGAAGCAATGACGTTCATCATTGTGGCCTCCATCGTGAGTGCGCTCGGATGGCGTTATGGTTTTCTGGGTGCAGGCATGGTAGGCTTATTAGGCACATTACTCATCTGGCGTTTCTTCCACGATACACCGGAAAGTAAAGGGCTTCCTCCGGTCAACGCACCGAAAGAAAAGAAAGTGATGAGTGCATTGGAGACGAAAGAATTTGACCGTGCGCAGAAAGCTGTATTAAGGAATCCGGCAATCTGGATACTTGCCCTCAGCAGTGCATTCATGTACATCAGCCGTTATGCGGTGAATAGCTGGGGGATATTCTATCTGGAGGCACAGAAAGGTTACTCAACACTGGATGCCAGTTTCATTATTTCTATCAGTTCGGTATGTGGCATCATAGGCACTATGCTTTCCGGAGTAATCTCAGACAAGCTGTTTAAAGGACGCCGCAATGCACCGGCACTTATATTCGGATTAACGAATGTATTGGCGCTTTGCTTGTTTCTATTGGTGCCCGGTGTACACTTCTGGTTGGATGCCTTGGCGATGATACTGTTTGGGTTAGGCATCGGTGTACTGATTTGCTTCCTCGGCGGACTGATGGCCGTTGATATTGCCCCACGCAATGCTTCGGGAGCCGCTCTCGGAGTAGTAGGCATTGCCAGCTACATCGGTGCAGGATTACAGGATGTAATGAGCGGTGTGTTGATAGAAGGGCATAAGACGGTAGTGAACGGAACAGATACGTATGACTTCACCTATATCAACTGGTTCTGGATTGGCGCGGCGCTGTTGTCGGTAGTGCTGGCGTTGCTGGTATGGAATGCAAAGTCGGCAGATACAGAATAAGTATATTCAGAAAAAGCACCACTCATTTGGTTTATCTCATTATTCTCTGTATTTTTGTTCCGTAACCGCCAGTTCCGTAATGTACATTACGGAACTTATTTATAATCACATAAACTACTGATTATGAAATTCTACGATAGAGAACAAGAAACCGCCAAATTGCAGGAGATACAGCAAAAATCACTTCTGCAAGCTCAAATGACTATCATTACAGGACGGAGACGTATCGGTAAAACCCAGCTACTACTGAATGTCACGGCGGAGCAACCCACGCTATATTTCTTTGTGGCACGCAAAGCAGAAGCCGACCTCATCGCCGACTTTCAAGCCATCATAGCCCGCAATCTGAACATACCCGTCTTCGGACAAGTAACTTCTTTTGCAGAACTGTTCCGCTTTCTCATGGAATACTCCACCACTCATCCCTTCAATCTCATCATTGATGAGTTTCAGGAATTCTTCAATATCAACCCAGCCATTTACAGCGAAATGCAACACTATTGGGATGTCAACAAAGACAAGAGCCGAATAAACCTGCTACTCAGCGGTTCTGTTTATTCATTGATGCAAAAGATATTCCAGAACAGCAAGGAACCGCTATTCGGCAGAGCCACAGCGTATATCCGGCTGAAACCTTTCCGCACAGACGTGCTGAAGCTAATTCTATCCGACCACCACGCCCGCTATACAAACGAGGATTTACTCGCTCTATACGCATTTACCGGAGGCGTGGCAAAGTATGTACAACTCTTTATGGACAACGGCATTTTTACCAAAAAGAAGATGTTGGACTATATGATACAGGAAGACTCACTCTTCATTGCCGAAGGGAAAAATATGCTCGTTGAAGAATTCGGAAAAGATTACGCCGTCTATTTTTCTATTCTGGCCGCTATTGCAAGGGGAGAAAACACACGTGCCAAAATAGAAGCTGCCGTTCAGAAAGAACTCGGCGGTTACTTGTCCCGATTGGAAAAAGACTTTAGCCTTATCGAAAAGAGTATCCCGCTGCTGGCCAAGGTAGAAACCAAAAACGTACGCTATCGACTATGCGACAACTTCTTGTCATTCTGGTTCCGCTTCATCTTCAAGTATTACTATATGGTTGAGATCGGCTCCTACACTATGCTACGTGAGATTATAGAACGCGATTATGAAATATTCAGTGGTCTGGCATTAGAGAAATATTTCACGGCACGCTTCATGGAAGAGCAATGCAGTACCCGCATAGGCGGTTTCTGGGATCGGAAAGGAGAGAACGAAATAGACCTTATCACATTGAACGAGTTAGAGAAGTCCGCGCGCATCATTGAAGTGAAACGCCAGAAACGAAAAATAGATATGGAACGTTTACGGACAAAAGGCAGTTTCTTCATTGAAAGTTCCGGCTTAAAGGATTATCAAGTAGAATATATGGGATTATCCATGGAAGATATGTAAAAGAGCCTGCCCTTCCTCCAAGAGTATCAGTTCCGTAAAATTGGTATAACAATCAGTAATCCGTATACAGCCTCCCAACTTTGAATGCCGTAACTTTGTAACCGGAAGAAGGAAACCACATCCCTTCCTCCGGTTAAGTCTTTTTTAATACCTCAAAGCAATACGGATATGAAGAAGTTAATACTCATTTTTATGGCTGTGGCAATGACATTGCCCAACTATTACAACCCATTAAATGCACAGAATATGGAAAAGAAATCTCCTGAACAAACAAGTGCATTTCCCACAGGTGACAAACTGCCGGAAATGTTTTCACAGTATTTCATAGGGCAGGCCTATCTGGCCCGGCTGACGCAAAACAAGGCCCTGAACTGCCCTATCTCTAACGTAACCTTCGAACCGGGTTGCCGCAACAACTGGCACAGCCACACAGGCGGACAAATTCTGGTTGCCGTGGGTGGCAAAGGCTACTATCAGGCACGCGGTGAAGCTGCCCGCCTACTGTTGCCGGGCGATGTAGTGGAAATCCCCGCTGACGTGGAGCACTGGCACGGTGCGGCTCCCGACAGTTGGTTCTCCCACCTTGCCATCGAATGTAACCCGCAGACCAACAAGAATATCTGGCTCGAACCGGTAGACGACAAGCAGTACACTGAGGCGATTCCGGAGTAGATACTTTGCCAATGTTTTGCCATCCCTTTGGCAAACTTTTGCCATCGCAGTGGCAAGACTTTGCCATAGCGTTGGCAAGGTCTTGCCACTACGATGGCAGAACATTGGCAATATATCAGCAAAACAAGCTGATACTTCCGCTACGGGAACATTACTTCTTAGCCAATCTCTTCTCCCGCACTTCGAACGAATACTTTCCGGATTGCAGTTTCAGCAATATCTTTCCATTCTCCTCACCCATATATTCTATACCTCTGCGCATTTTACCGACAAACTTCCTGTTCTCCCTGATGTACTTCGCCGCCGTGGCAGGCAGATAAAGTAGAGCCGTCGTATTGCCGGGAATGGTAAAGTCATAATGAATCACCCCGTTCTCCACCTTCCAGCTACTTTCGATGCGCCCGTACATAGAGTCATAATAGCCTTTTGCAAACGTCATCTGCCCCGTCGGGTCTATCTCCGGTTTAAGCAGGAAATGCTTGAAGGCAGGAGTGTTTTCATCCCGCTGTATGCCCAGAGAATGGCCGTACATCCAGGCTCCCACCGCACCGAAGGAATAATGGTTGAAAGAGTTCATGCGATTGTTTC
>ULMJ01019606.1_pt1 | contig 25133 bp, 17 predicted proteins | sample 1951641 | NCBI WGS metagenome assembly ULMJ01 (sample SAMEA4835550, study PRJEB28245) | human gut metagenome | biome: gut microbiome; material: fecal sample | place: Denmark | collected 2008 | reverse complement strand
ACGCTCATAGGCCCGAGTGGACAGCCGTTTGAGATACAGATTCGTACCTACGAGATGCATCGTACTGCTGAGTACGGTATCGCAGCGCACTGGAAGTACAAGGAAACAAACAACGGCAATGCCACTACCACCACTGTCACAGAGGAGGAGAAGCTCAGCTGGTTGCGCCAGATACTCGAGTGGCAGCAGGACATGTCGGATAATAAGGAATTTATGACTTTATTAAAGAGTGATTTAAATTTATTCTCCGACAATGTATTTGCATTCACGCCGTCCGGCGATGTAAAGAACCTGCCAAAGGGCTCCACACCTATAGACTTTGCCTACAGCATACACTCTGCGGTCGGCAACAAGATGGTCGGTGCCAAGGTAAACGGCAAGCTGGTGCCGATAGACTATGTCATCAAAAACGGTGACCAGATAGAGATAATCACCTCACAGAACTCCAAGGGACCAAGCCGTGACTGGCTCAAGGTCGTAAAGAGCACACAGGCCAAGAACAAGATCAACCAGTGGTTCAGAAGTGAGCTCAAGGAGGAGAATATACAGCACGGCAAGGATCTGATAGCAGCCTATGCCAAGGCAAAGGGCATCAACTTTGCTGAGATAAACAAGCCTGAGTATCAGGAGAAAATACGCCGCAAATACGGCTTCCACGACTGGAACTCATGCCTTGCAACCGTCGGCCACGGCGGACTCAAGGAGAGCCAGATAGTCAACAGGATGTACGACGAGTACAAGAAGGATCATGTGGTGCCGGTGACAGATGCAGATGTGCTTGGCAGCATCGCAGAAAAGCAGCAGGCGGCAGCAGGCACACAGCCAGAGCACAAGTCAAAGAGCGGCATTGTGGTACACGGACTCTATGACGTGGCTGTGCACTTCTCGAAGTGCTGCAATCCTGTTCCGGGAGATGAAATCGTGGGCTTTGTCACAAGAGGCCGAGGCATCTCCATACACAGGACAGACTGCGTGAATATCATCAATCTGTCCAAGATAGAAAAGGACAGGCTCATAGAAGCAGAGTGGCAGGATACAGCCCTCATGGACAACGGTGCCGAGTATCAGGCAGACCTTAAGATATTCTGTCATGACAGGCCGGGACTGCTCGTAGATATCACAAAGATATTTACCGAGAAGGAAATCAATATCAGTGGTATCCAGTCCAAGACCAGCAAGCAGGGCATCGCTACAATCGAGGTATTTTTCAATATCAAAGGCAGGGACCAGATAAAGGTTCTCGTGGAGAAGCTCAGACAGATAGAAAGTGTAATAGACGTAGAGAGGACCACCGGCTAAATCCCGGTGGTTCTTGCGTGAAGCATAACATATAACAGACAAGGAGTACACTCATATGGTAAATATGAAGATAGACCACTTCGTAGTGGGACCGGTGCAGACCAACTGCTACTTTGTCACCAATATAAAGACAAAGGAAATGATAATAATAGACCCTGGCGCGTGTGCTAATCAGCTCGCCAAAAAGGTGGATGAGTCAGGCGCAAAGCCTGTAGCAATACTGCTCACACACGGACACTTTGATCATGCCACTGATGCAAAGCCGCTCGCAGACCGCTACGGCATCAAGATATATATCCATGAGGCAGACAAAGCCACACTCGATGACCCGCAGCTCAATGTCAGCTACATGATGGGCCAGTCAAAGACCTTTTATGCAGATGTATTTTTGAAGGATAAGCAGGAGCTTGACATCGCAGGCTTTCATATAGTAGTGCTTCACACACCGGGGCATACACCGGGCGGCTGCTGCTATTATTTCCCGTATGAGGACGTGATCTTTACAGGAGACTCACTGTTTTGCGGCTCAATCGGACGTACGGATTTCAAGGGTGGCAGCATGTCAGACCTTGTGCGCACAGTGAAGGAAAAAATCATGACACTGCCTGAGCATACAGAGGTGTACCCGGGCCACAACGACACAACAACCATAGAAAACGAGAGGATGTATAACCCTTACTTATGATAGTAGTAGTATTTAATAAACCGGATTTTGAATATGATGTGCACTCACTGCTCAAGGAGTTCTTCCCCCAGGAGGATGTGCAGATGTACTATAGCTGCCCACCTGATGAGGTGGAAGGGAAAAACCTGGCCTGCACACACCACGAGATGACAGATGATGGCGTAAAGGAATTTGCGGATGCATCACAGGTATTTAAGATAGACTATGTGGGCGATGAAATTGCAGTGGAGTGGACGCTGAATAGAGCCGGTGGAAATAATTCCATGACAGGTGAGATGCAGCAAGCCGACGAAAGTGACATTAAAACAGCCGGAAAAAGAATCTGCACAAAAATATCCGTGACCGGCACAGACCGCAAGGAAACCAAAAACCGTCTCAAGCTCGCCCTGTATTCCATGATAGAAAAGGGCACAGGAAAGAGCCTTCCGTGGGGCACACTCTCAGGCATCAGACCGACCAAGATAGCCATGAAATGCATAGAGGACGGCATGAGCGATAAGGAAACCTACGACTATCTGAAGGAAACCTACCTCGCAAGTGATGAGAAAATCGACCTCTCAATAGGCATAGCAAAGCGTGAGAAGGCGCTGCTCGATAAGGTGGACTATGACAACGGCTACAGCCTGTATATAGGCATACCATTCTGCCCGAGCACCTGTGCATACTGCTCGTTTACATCATACCCGCTCGGCGTGTGGAAAAACCGCGTGGACGATTACCTCGACGCACTCGAGAAGGAGATAGACTACACAGCACAGAAATTCTACCACAAGAAGCTAAACTCCATCTACATAGGAGGCGGCACACCGACCACACTAAGCCCTGCACAGCTTGACAGGCTTATCAGAAAAATCAAATGCAGCTTTGATTTAAAGGACTGTCTGGAATTTACAGTGGAGGCAGGCAGACCGGACTCCATCACGAAAGAAAAGCTTATGGCACTAAAGAAAAACGGCATCAGCCGTATATCGGTCAATCCACAGACCATGAAGCAGCAGACACTCGATATAATAGGAAGACACCACACGGTAGACGATACGATACAAAGCTTCAAGCTTGCGCGTGAGCTGGGATTTGACAACATAAACATGGACCTCATCATGGGACTTCCCGAGGAGACACTCGATGATGTAAGGCATACAATGGAGCTTGTGAAGGAGCTGGCGCCTGACAACGTCACTATCCACTCACTCGCAGTAAAGCGAGCTGCAAGACTCACAATCTTCAAGGACCGCTACAGCGATATGCAGATGGTCAACACTCAGGAGCATATGGATCTCTGCGCAGCCTACTGTAAGCAGATGGGGCTTGAGCCATACTACCTCTACAGGCAGAAGGGCATGGCAGGCAACATGGAAAACGTGGGCTATGCGGCAAAGGGCAAGGCCGGCGTATACAACATACTGATCATGGAGGAAAAGCAGACCATCGTGGCCTGCGGAGCAGGAGCAAGCACCAAGCGCGTCTGGCCAATACCGAATCCCGATGGCACTCACCGAATCGACAGATGCGAGAATGTCAAGGATGTAGGGCAGTATATTGCAAGGATTGATGAGATGATAGAGAGGAAGCGGAGGCTGTTTGACTAAAAGTTGATGGTAAAAATTAATGGAAAATCAAAAATTAGATACAATTATATTCCGGAAAACAGCATTATCAAAGGATGAGTTGAATCGTATATATAAATATAGAAACAATAAGATTATACAATGGGGTTTCCTATTAGCGGTAGTCTTATTGCTGTTAGTAATAATGATATCTTATTTGACAAAAGAGTTTATGAATAGTCTTTCTATAGATATAATTTGGGATATATTATTTGTAGTATTATTTATATATATAGCCATACTTTGTATGAAAAATATCAAAAATTGAGAAATATTAAAATTGATTCGTTTAGTGTACGAAGAGCCGTAATTACAGAAAAGCAGTCTGTGAAAAGCAAGGATTTAATCAATAGGTCAAGAAATAGATTTGTGGCTGCAAAAATTGATGATAATGTTACCTTATATGCTATGTGTTCTCAAAAAGAGTATGAAAGAACGATAGTTAACAAGTCTATTGGATTATTTTTTACTCTTGTAGATGATACTATAAGGGTTATTGTTCTGTAATGTGATTAATCTTAACTTTGAACTATAACTAAGAAAAGCAAGCAATATTCATGCACGGTGAAAGAGCTCTCTTGAAGTGGATTTTTATGCAATTTTACCACTTTACCGCATTAAAATTTAATATTTTTTTTATAAAATATGCAAAATATGACAAAAAGTACTGGACAAAATGTACTATATGGGGTAAAATGCATATATGCAATCAAGCAGCACATTTGAAGGTTGTGCAGAAAGTATTGGGCATATTTTACGAATTGGGGGGATTTTTCATGAGAATATATCATGCTAAGGATTATGCAGATATGAGCAGAAAGGCTGCAAATATCGTATCGGCACAGGTGATTATGAAGCCTAATTGTGTATTGGGACTGGCTACAGGCTCTACACCTATCGGCTTGTATAAGCAGCTCGTTGAGTGGTTCAAGAAGGGGGATTTGGACTTCTCAGAGGTTATGACGGTGAATCTTGATGAGTACAAGGGATTAAGCCGTGAGAATGACCAGAGCTACTATTATTTTATGCATCAGAATTTGTTTGATCATGTGAATATTCCGGTTGAGAATACTCACCTGCCAAACGGCATGGAGCCGGATTCACAGAAGGAGTGCAAGCGCTATACAGAGCTGATTCAGTCTCTTGGCGGTGTTGATTTACAGCTTCTTGGTATCGGACACAATGGTCATATCGGTTTTAATGAGCCGGGCGAGTCTTTTGACAAGCAGGTACACTGTGTGAATCTTACAGAGTCTACTATTGAGGCTAATAAGCGCTTTTTTGCATCGGCTGATGATGTTCCGAAGCAGGCTTATACAATGGGCATCAAGACCATCATGCAGGCTAAGAAGATTCTTATTGTTGCAAGTGGTGAGGATAAGGCAGAGATTGTTCACAAGGCTTTCTTTGGACCGATTACACCACAGGTGCCGGCTTCTGTATTGCAGCTGCACAATGATGTTACGCTTGTAGCGGATGAGGCTGCATTGAGTTGTTTGTAGATGTTTTTTAGTTGAGAAGGTGCATGTATATGATAATAAAAAATGCAAGGGTATTTACAGAGGATGGCAGCTTCATGCAAGGCGATGTTGTCGTTAAGGATGGCCGTTTTGACAGTGTTTTGGAGAGAACAGCTGACACGGACGCGGCTAATGACAGCGAATCGCAGGAGATTATAGATGCATCAGGTCTTATAATGATACCGGGTCTTGTGGATATTCATTTTCATGGATGCAAGGGAGCTGATATGTGTGACGGTACCACAGAGGCACTTGATGTGATTACAGCATACGAGGCTTCTGTCGGAGTGACGAGCGTGTGTCCGGCTACTATGACCATTCAAAGGGATGAGCTTTTGAGTGTCATGAAAAATGCCGGTGATTATAATTATCATGGTGGTGCACATCTTGTAGGTATCAATATGGAGGGACCTTTTATCAGTCCTTCTAAAAAGGGCGCACAGGCGGCAGAGAATATCATGCGATGTGATTATGATTATTTCTGTGAGCTTCAGGATGCGGCCCATGGCTTGATAAAGCTTGTAGATATCGCTCCGGAGGAGCCGGGCGCGATTGATTTTATAGACAGGGTAAGAGGAAGTGTTGTGGTTTCAATAGCACATACGGCAGCTGATTATGACACCGCGGTAGAGGCTATTGAGCATGGTGCAAGCCATGCCACACATTTGTATAATGCGATGCCACCGCTTCATCACAGGAATCCGGGAGTTATCGGGGCTGTGAGAGATTCAGAAAAGTGTCATGCAGAGCTCATTTGTGACGGAGTGCATATTCATCCGTCGGTTATCAGGGCGACATTTGCCATGTTTGGGGCTGAGCGCATGATTTTAATAAGTGACAGCATGAGAGCCACAGGGCTTGAGGATGGCGAGTATACACTCGGTGGACAGGCAGTGACAGTCAGAGGTCCGCTTGCCACACTCCATGATGGGACAATTGCCGGTTCGGCAACCAATCTGATGGATTGTATGCGTTTCACAGTAAGGCAGGCAGGTATTCCGCTTGAGGAGGCAATTATGTGTGCTGCAGCCAATCCGGCTAAGGAGATTGGCATCTATGATGAAGCAGGCAGCATTTCTGCAGGAAAGAGAGCAGATTTTGTGCTTCTCAATGATGATTTGGATATTGTGAGTGTGTATATCGACGGAAAGGAGATATCATGTTAGGTTTTTTAAAGAATAAGTCAAAGGGAAAGGTGATCTGTTCTCCGTGCAACGGCAGAGTGGTTCCTATTACAGAGGTTCCGGATCCTACTTTTTCTGAGAAGATATTGGGAGACGGCGTGGCCGTGATTCCTTCTGAGGGCAGGTTTTACGCTCCGGCGGATGGTGAGGTGACAGCTGTATTTGATACGTTGCATGCTTTTACCATGACGACCACTCAGGGAGTCGAGTTGCTTTTGCACATTGGTCTGGATACAGTGATACTAAAGGGTGCTCCTTTTAAATCACATATTTCCGTTGGTGATCAGGTGAAGAAGGGTGACCTTTTGATGGAGGCTGACCTGGAGCAGATTAAGGCAGCAGCTCTTAATGTCATTACTCCGGTTTTAATTGGCAACACTGCTGATTATAGTGAGATAAAGATGCTCAAAGAGGGGGATGTATCCGCCGGTGATGAGATTTTAAGTCTCGCGTAGATTTGTATAATAATAAAGAACTTTATTGGAGTATCTCCAGTTTAGTATACATAATGTAAAGGAGGGGAAATTTATGAAATTTCTTCAAAAACTGGGTAAAGCTTTAATGCTTCCCGTAGCAGTACTTCCTATCTGTGGTATTCTCATGGGTATTGGATATTTTTTATGTCCTGCAACCATGCAGGGTGGTGACATCGAGGGAGTGCGTAATTTAATAGGTCTGTTTTTAGTTAAAGCAGGGGGCGCTTTGATTGACAACATGGCCATCCTTTTTGTAATCGGCGTTGGTGTCGGTATGTCGGAAAAGAACGACGGTACCGGCGGTATTGCAGCTTTAGCTTCATGGCTGATGATGAAAACACTCCTGTCTACAGGCTTTGTTACCACAATCATGCCATCTATCGCTGACAGCGCTACAAAGACACTTGCATTCGACAAGATTGAAAACCCATTTATCGGTATCTTAGCCGGTATTATTGGTGCTTTGTGTTACAACAGATTTAAGGATACAAAGCTTCCTGACTGGCTGTCATTCTTCAGTGGCAAGCGTTGCGTAGCAATTATCGCAGGTGTTGTTTCAATCCTTGCATCTGTAGTATTACTGTTTGTATGGCCATTACTTTTCGGTGCTCTTGTATCTATCGGTAAAGCAATCGTTGGTCTTGATGTAGTCGGCGCAGGTATCTATGCATTCCTGAACCGTCTGTTAATCCCTACAGGATTACACCACGCATTAAACAATGTATTCTGGTTCGATACTATCGGACTTGGAGACCTCAAACATTTCTGGGCAGGCGAGACATCAAAGGATGTTTCATGGAGCCTCGGAATGTACATGTCAGGTTTCTTCCCATGTATGATGTTTGGTATTCCTGGTGCAGCACTTGCTATGGTTAAGTGTGCAAAGACTGCTAAGAAAAAGGCTGCCATCGGTATCCTTGCTTCTGCAGCTATCTGTGCATTCATCTGTGGTGTTACAGAGCCTTTCGAGTTTGCATTTATGTTCCTTGCTCCTGTTCTCTATGTGATTTATGCTTTACTTTATGGTATTTTCACAATGATTACAGTAGCTCTTGGATTTAGAGCAGGCTTCTCATTCTCAGCCGGTGCGATGGATTTATTATTCTCATCTTCACTTCCGGCTGCAGCAAAGACATGGCTCATCATTCCTCTTGGAATCGCAGCTTTTATCGTATTCTACGTTGTATTCTATTTCGCTATCAAGAAATGGGATCTTAAGACCCCTGGTAGAGAGGACGATGATGTCGAGGCAGAGAAGAAGGCAGTGCTTACTAACAATGACTACACAGCAGTAGCAAAGACTATTCTTGAGGGCTGCGGTGGCAAAGACAATATTGCAAGCATTGACAACTGCATCACAAGACTCAGACTTGAGGTTAAGGATATCACTCAGGTTGATGACAAGAAGATTAAATCTGCAGGTGTTGCAGGCGTTATGAAGCCTGGCAAGAATTCTGTTCAGGTTATTATCGGAACCAAGGTTCAGTTTGTTGCGGATGAGTTTTCTAAGCTTTGCGAGTAGATTTGTTCTGCAATATAGCAGTGTCGATTCACATTAGGTGATTCATATAATTTCATAATACATGATTAAAAGCCACACCGGGTGTTATGCCTGGGTGGCTTTTTTGAGTTCGGGACGTAAGCTCCGCCCGGTTGTGGTGCACACGGAAATGTATAGCTTTACAGCAAGGGTTGAAAAACAAACAAACGTTTGCTATAATAAATGAAGCGAGGAAATAAAAGTATATTAGGTTTAGTAATTTAAGTATTCATTTAATTTATTGTAATTAGGGAAAATCCAATATCGATCGATTGATAGAAAGAGTGATTTTATATGAACATATGGCTAAAGTTAAGGAAAACAGCAGCAATTACACTATGTGAGTTACTTGCAATTGCTACAATTTTTACAGGCTGTGCCTCCGCTGATTTATCCGGCACTGAAGGTGCCGGGCATGTCGTAGGAGCTGTTGTAGCAGATGAGGATTCTTCCGGTGCTTTAGGCAGCAAGGATAAAGTGGATGGGCCGCAGGAGGATCTTGTAAACAACAATTCCTACGTTTCCCTTGATGCTATTCCGGCATATGATGGCAAGGCATATGTGGCTGTCAACAATAATGAGCCTTTTTTTACGGACAGCGATATGACTACCACTGCTTTTGAAAATTACAGTGATTTGGATTCACTTGGCAGATGCGGTGTGGCTTATGCCAATATATGCAAGGATATCATGCCGACTGAGGAGCGTGGCAAGATAGGCATGATAAAGCCATCAGGCTGGCATACGGTGAAGTATGATGTGATAAAGGACAGGTATTTATATAATCGCTGTCATCTTATTGGCTATCAGCTTGCCGGGGAGAATGCCAATCCGAAGAATCTTATTACCGGCACGAGATACCTGAATGTAGAGGGGATGCTGCCGTTTGAGAATCTGGTAGCGGATTATGTAAACAATACAGGAAATCATGTACTCTACAGAGTGACTCCGATGTTCTCGGGCAGCAATCTAGTTGCAAATGGCGTTCTCATAGAGGCAAAGTCGGTTGAGGATAACGGTGGCGGCATACTTTTTAATGTCTATTGCTATAATGTGCAGCCGGGCATCGGAATAAACTATGAGAATGGTGACAGCTGGCTGGATGGCACCACTCCGCAGCAGAGCGCTCAGACGGATACACCGCAAAATGAAGGCTCGCAGAGCAGCGCTGGAAGCGGGGCAGGAGAATCCGGCTCTTCAGGCAGTACAACAGGAAGTGCATCATCAGGCTCAGACAGCTCAGCAGCAGAAAATAGCGCTGCAGATTCCTCAAACAGCGAGACTATGGTTCATATCACAGCAACCGGCAAGAAATATCACCGTGCGGGCTGTCGTACCTTGAAAAAGAGTGACACAGAGGTAACGCTTGATGAAGCAAAATCCATGGGCTTGTCTCCGTGCGGAATTTGCAATCCACCACAGTAGATGTGCATTAGCATTTGCAAGCCACGACACCGCCAGGGCATACGCATATGTTTTGATTGAGCGAATAGCGAAGCCGCTTAGATACTGTAGGATTATGCACATGAAGCACAGAAATGACTTGCCATGGAGGGCAAGTCAAGGAGAACCGCGCCACGTAAGGCGCGTTTCGACGGTTTCGTCAAGCATAGAAGCGCAAAAAGCATAATCCGTACAGTATCTTAGCGGCAAAGCGTAGCGAAAGCAAAGCATATGCGTGTGCCCTAACGGTGCCGTGGCTTGCAGCCCGTATAATTGCCATAAACCCTTGACGATTGCAAAACCGAAAAGTATAATAGAATAGCTAATGAATTCAATATTTTAATATAGATGGAGGAAACCAAATGGCACTGAGCAAAAAGCCGGTCAACGGCATGAAGGATATACTACCTGCAGAGATGGAAATCCGTGATTATGTGACAAGTGTGATCAAGGATACATACAGAAGCTTCGGATTTACACCGATAGAGACACCATGCATGGAGAATATAGCGAATCTCACAAGCAAGCAGGGCGGAGAAAATGAGAAGCTGATCTTCAAGGTAATGAAGAGAGGCGAGAAGCTGAATCTGGAGACAGCAAAGGAAGAATCGGATGTAGTAGACTTTGGAATGCGCTACGACCTTACAGTGCCACTTTCAAGATATTATTCAAACAATGCCAACAACCTGCCATCGCCGTTTAAGGCACTTCAGATGGGCAGTGTGTGGAGAGCAGACAGACCTCAGAGAGGCCGCTACAGACAGTTTACACAGTGTGATATAGATATACTCGGAGAGCCAAGCAATCTGGCAGAGATAGAGCTGATTACAGCAACCACTACCACAATCGGCAGACTCGGCTTCGAGAACTTTGAGATAAGAATCAACGAGAGAAGAATCCTAAAGGCAATGGCTGCTTACAGTGGTTTCGCTGAGGAGGACTACGACAGCGTATTTATCACACTCGATAAGATGGACAAGATAGGAGTGGAAGGCGTTGCAAGTGAGCTTGCACAGGATGGCTACCCACAGGAAAATATTGACAAATATCTTGATTTGTTCAAGCTTTTGGAGCAGACAAGGGATGTCACTGAGGGTGTAAATATACTTTCAGAAAAGCTTGGTGAATATTTAGACGAAGAAGTGGTTACAAATATGACAGAGATAGCTACGGCTGTCAATGCCACAAAGGGAGCAAAGTTTGAGCTCGTATTTGACCCTACACTTGTTCGTGGAATGAGCTACTACACAGGAACTATTTTTGAGATATCAATGCCTGAGCTTGGCGCAGCCTGTGGCGGTGGCGGACGATATGACAAGATGATTGGAAAGTTCACCGGAAATGATGTACCGGCCTGTGGTTTTTCAATCGGTTTTGAGAGAATTATCCTGCTTCTCATGGAGAGCGGCTTCAAGATTCCTGAGAGTCCAAAGAAGGTGGCTTATCTGGTTGAGAAGAAATATCCGGCAGACAAGCTTGTTGATGTCATGAACCAGGCAAAAGACGCAAGAGCAAACGGACAGCAGGTGCTTGTTGTGCGCATGAACAAGAACAAGAAATTCCAGAAGGAGCAGCTTATGAAAGAGGGCTACGAGGAGTTTGTTGAGTTCTTTAACAGATAGGAATCTGATAAGCAGCAGATTAGTTGTGTAGCAGCGGTATCAAACAGTTATTAGAATAAATATATAGTAGAAATATAAGGAGTATAAAATGGCAGAATCAATGCAGGGCTTACATAGAAGCCATAGATGTACAGAGGTATCAAATGCCAATATCGGTGAGAAGGTTACCGTCATGGGCTGGGTACAGAAGAGAAGAAATTTAGGAAGTCTCATTTTCGTAGATTTAAGAGACAGAAGCGGAATACTTCAGATAGTATTCGGTGAGGAAAATGTAGGTGCAGAGGGCTTTGAAAAGGCAGGCACCTTAAGAAGTGAGTTCGTCATCGCAGTTGAGGGAACTGTCCAGAAGAGAACAGCTGCTGTCAATGAGAACTTAAAGACAGGTGATATCGAGGTTATCGCTACATCAATCAGAGTGCTTTCAGAGGCACAGACACCTCCATTCCAGATTGAGGAGAATTCAAAGACCAGCGAGGACATCAGACTTAAATACCGTTATCTGGATCTTCGTCGTCCTGATATCCAGAGAAATCTCATGCTCAGAAGCAATGTGCTTCGCGTGATGCGTGACTTTATGGCAAACGAGGGCTTTTTGGAGATAGAGACACCAATCCTTTGCAAGTCTACACCGGAGGGCGCCAGAGACTATCTCGTGCCAAGCCGTATACACCACGGACATTTTTATGCGCTTCCACAGTCACCACAGCTCTTTAAGCAGCTTCTGATGGCTTCAGGCTATGACAGATATTTCCAGATTGCACGATGCTTCCGTGATGAGGATCTGCGTGCAGACAGACAGCCTGAGTTTACACAGGCCGATATGGAGCTTTCATTCGTAGATATCGATGATGTAATCGAGGTAAATGAGAGACTGTTAAAGCACCTTTTTAAAGAGGTCATAAATGTGGATGTTGAGATTCCGTTTAAGCGTATGCCTTGGCAGGAGGCTATGGACAGATTTGGTTCTGACAAGCCTGATACACGCTTTGGTATGGAGCTTTGCGATGTTTCGGAAGTGGTAAAGGACTGTGGCTTTGGAGTATTCACAGGAGCTCTTGAAAACGGTGGCTCTGTCCGTGGTATCAATGTAGAGGGACAGGCAAAGATGCCTCGTAAGAAGATTGACAAGCTTGTAGAGCACGCAAAGGGCTGTGGAGCAAAGGGACTTGCTTATCTGTGCATCAATGAGGATGGCACATACAAGTCATCATTTGCCAAGTTTATGACAGAAGCTGAGCTTGATGCACTTGTTGCAAAGATGAACGGAAAGCCGGGAGATTTACTCCTTTTTGCAGCTGATAAGAATAAAATCGTATGGAATGTACTTGGAGCGCTTCGTCTCATGCTCGGAGCTGAGCTTGGCCTGATTGATGAGAACAAGTACAATTTCCTCTGGGTAACTGAGTTCCCACTCCTTGAGTGGTCTGATGAGGAAAACAGATTTATGGCAATGCATCATCCATTCACTATGCCTATGGAGGAGGATTGGGACAAGATAGACTCAGATCCGGGCGCAGTTCGTGCAAAGGCATATGATATCGTACTCAATGGTACAGAGCTCGGTGGAGGTTCAGTGCGTATCCATCAGGATGACATCCAGGAGAAGATGTTTGAGGTGCTTGGTTTCACAAAGGAGCGTGCACATGAGCAGTTTGGATTCCTGCTTGATGCATTCTCATATGGTGTACCGCCACACGCAGGACTTGCCTTCGGTGTTGACCGTATTTGCATGCATATGCTGCATACAGACAATATCAAGGAGGTTATTGCATTCCCTAAGGTAAAGGACGCTTCAGACCTCATGTCAGAGGCACCCGGAACTGTAGATCCAAAGCAGCTTGAGGAGCTTGGAATAGCTGTAGCTGCAGAGGAAGATGAGGAATAACACTATAATATGAATTTGAAAAAAAATATTTTCAATGCGATTACCATAATACTGCTCGCCGCACTTATTGCGGGGGCAGTATTGCTTAATAACAGGATAAAAAAGCTCGAGACACAGATGTCATACACCTCAGACAACACATCGGTGATACTTTCTGATGTGCAGACCATGCAGGATGATATCAAGTCCACTCTTGAGGAGGAGGCCAGCCTCATAACAGACTGGGATATTTCCTTAAAAAGTGCAGATTTTACCGATATGACATACACAGTCTCTGTCTCGGTGGTGCCAAAGGAGTACACAGAGGATACAAAAACCAGTGTATTTTTCGGTACAAACGAGATACCGCTCGAGCTAAACGGCATCAAGTATACGGGTGAGGCCACCCTTCCACTGTCTGAGGACTATGCAGGCAATGTGACATTTCTGTTTGTTGACGGAAATAAGAGAAGCACAGAGGTGCTCGATGAGTTTGAAGGTGTGACATCAGTGTTCAAAAATGTAGCATCCGGCATACTTGTCGATAAACCAACCTTTGACAATGGCAGCATAAAGCTTGGCACAGATGTAGATGTAGCGGTCATGGGAAATGATTACTTTGACTTTAACAGTGTGCAGCTCGTGGTTGCAAGCTTAGATACAGAGCTAAAGACATACGATATCCGACAGCTGTTGGCAGAAAACGGTACAGATAGTGCAGACTCTGCAGACACAGACTCCATCACATCCGCCTTAAGTCGGAAGGATGATGCCAAAAAAGATGGCTCAAAGAATAACACCGAAAATGATACCTCTGATGCCTCAAAAGAGGACGACGGTAAGCTCCATAGCCTCGAAGGCACAGTCAAAATCGAAGACTTAATCCCTGTCACAGCCGCAAGCAATATCAAAATATATGTCAAAGCAGTATCGGCACAGGGCTACACCTTCACATATGACCTGTTCGATGGTACCGTAAATCAGGACATCACAGACTTTGAAACCACAGCCGACATATCCGGCGGCGACTACACAGTAACCGACCCGGCAGGCAGCAAATACGAGCCATAAAAATGTGATATAAGCGTCATTATTTAAAATCAGTTTTTCTTGTGTTTTCAAGGCGGCTCAGAATTTTTATAAACAATATATAACTATTAAATAAGCTCATTTCGCATCAGTGAAATGAGCTTTAAATTTAAAAAGTAAAAAGTGCCGGACAAAATTTCACGCCAGTGAAATAAGTCCGGCACTGCCAGAATGCAAGGTAGCAAAGCGCCTCGCTCGTAAACCTGAATTAGTCGGAGAGCATACAGTGTGTTCCGAAGAAAAATGTGAACTGCCGCGGAGTTCCATAAATTAAAGAAGAAAGAAAACATAAATAAAATCGTAACCTGTCCGGATAAAGAACCGCGGCTGACTTCACATTTTTCTGAGGAATATACTGTGTGCTATGCCGGCAACCGCACAACCTAAAAAGCGAGGCGCCCACCACACCTATCATATGATGAGCTGCGCCTCACCCCTCTTTTTTGCTGAGCGGCAGCGTAAATATAAACTCAGTTCCCACACCCTCAGTGCTTATCACATTTATATTCTCACCATGCGCCTGTACAATTTCTTTAACTATAGACAGGCCAAGTCCCGTACCGCGCTTATCCTTTCCGCGGGATAAATCACTCTTGTAGAAGCGCTCCCAGATCTTTGAAAGGCTGTCCTTTGGTATACCGATACCGTGATCCTTTACTGATATAAACACCTTTTCATTTCTGATACTCGTCTCAATCTTGATACTCGAATCATTATTTGAAAACTTCACAGCGTTGTCTATCAGGTTGTAAAGAATCTGCTGGATTTTGACCATATCACCGCGCACGAAAAGCTCTTTTCCGGTGAGCAGCAGGTCAAAGCTTAAGCCCTTTTCACTGCATTTACCCTCGAAGGTGAGGATTGTCGTGCGGATCATTGTATTGATGTCAAAATCAGCAATATCCAGATGTATGCCGTGATGACCGAACTGGTTCAGATCGATAAGACTCTTGGTGAGCTTATTAAGCCTCTCAGTCTCAAAAAGTATGATGTTTAAGTATTTATCCTGCATCTCAACAGGAATGGTTCCGTCCAGCATGGCCTCCACGTAGCCCTTTATCGATGTAAGAGGGGAGCGGAAGTCGTGTGACACGTTAGAAACAAACTTGCGCTGATCCTCCTCAAGCGTATCAAGCTCAGTTGCCATGTAGTTTAGTGTGTTTGCCAGATAGCCGATTTCGTCATTGGAATGTACATCAATCTGGGCAGTGAAATCGCCCTTTGCATACTTCTTTGCGGTCTTTGTGATTTTGGAGATAGGACGGTAAATGGAGCGGCTCATCATGAAAAGCAGAACAAATGCAAAGGCAAAAATGAGCGCTACAGTGTAAAAGGAGATGTTCATAAAACCATTTACACCTGCCGTGATATGGCTCATTGTCTTGTGAATGACTATGTAGCCGATATTCTGGTACGAGACATTTACCGGGGAAAATACGGACAGCATCTTATGTTTGAAGCAACCGTAAAAATCTCCAATCATATAGTTGTTGCTGCCAAAATCGGTGACATCAAAGCCATTTATCACTACAGGCTTAGAACTGTCATTTTGGGTATCAATGCCTATTGACGGATCATCTGAGTCCATGAGCAGCTCACCGTCAGGGCTGACCACCCATACCTTGGCATCCATATAGTCGGCTACGATTTTCATGTGATTCTGGAAATCGCTAAGCGACATGGATGAGCCAAAGTATTCGGCGGCGTAATCACCTGCAATGATGGATGCTTCCCTGTAGAGATTGGATGCCTCCTGCTTTTCAATATAGTCTGTGGAGAGATGCTGTGTAAAGGTGCATATAATGAAAAAAGCGATGACACCGTAAATCAGATAGCTGATTAACAGCTTAGCGTAGATGGTGTGCTTCATTATTATTTTACCTCAAATTTGTATCCGATGCCCCAGACAGTTGCGATGCGCCAGGTTGGCTTGTCCTTGATTTTCTCGCGGAGACGCTTTACATGCACATCGACAGTGCGGGTGTCGCCGACATATTCATAGCCCCATATGTTGTCCAGAAGCTGCTCCCTCGTAAACACCTGATTTGGAGATGAGGCAAGAAAATATAAAAGCTCAAGCTCCTTTGGCGGCATATCAATCTGCTGTCCGTCATAAGTGACAGAGTAGTTGGACAGATTTACAATAAGCCCCGGGTACTCCACACACTTGATATCTACGGAAGCATAGGCCTCCGGCTTTGCAGGCTGGAAGCGTCTGAGCACGGCCTTGACTCTTGCCACAAGCTCCTTTGAGTCAAAGGGCTTGAGTATATAGTCGTCGGCGCCAAGCTCCAGGCCTAAAACCTTGTCAAATACCTCGCCCTTTGCGGAGAGCATGATAATCGGCACATCGGACTTTGCACGTATCTCACGGCATACCTGATAGCCGTCTATGCCCGGAAGCATGAGGTCCAAAAGAAGCATGTTTGGCTTGTAGTGCTCGAACGCGATAAGAGCCTGCTCACCATCATTTACGATTTTGGTGTCATAGCATTCCTTGGTCAGATATAGAGATATAAGCTCTGCTATATTGTTGTCGTCGTCTACTATCAGTATTTTCTGTTTAACAGCCATTTCTAATCTCCTTCTTAAAAATTATTTATATTCCGTAAAAGTACATTGTCGTTATTTAAAGGTTGCGATGGTTACTCCGGCATCGCCCTCACCAAACTCACCGAGATGGTATTCCGCAATAGTTTTTGTCCTCTTAAGGAGTCCATGCACAGCCTTTCGCAGTGCACCGGTGCCTTTTCCGTGGACAATGCGCACAGATGAAAGATGAGCGATATATGCGTCGTCCAAGTATTTATCTAAGAGAGCAAGTGCCTCATCCGTAGTCTTTCCAATCAGGTTGATTTCTGATGAAACTGACAGCGATTTGCTCATCTTTATCTTGCTTCCGCTGCCGCCGTACTTCTTGGCAGGAGATACATCGTCGTTTAAGAGCACGAGGTCATTAATATTAACCAGCGAGCGCAGTATACCCATCTGCACATACAAATCGCCCTTGGCATTTGGCAGAGTGTGGACGGTTCCCTTCAGATTGAGGGAGAGCACAAGCACAGAATCACCGATGCGCAGCTTCTTAGGCGCCTTGTGATTTGCCTTGGCAGTGTTTTTCTTGATGTCTGACAGCTTCTTTTCCTTGTCATTCATCTTGTCACGAAGGGCAGAGCGCTCCTTTTCCATCTGGCTCATAGGAGCCTGCCCCTGTCCGTATTTGTTGAAATTGCGGATGGTTTTGTCGGCAAGTTCCTTTGCATCCTGCAGTATCTTGTAGGCTTCCTCATTTGCCTCGCGTAAAATCTTGTCTTTGCTCTTGTCTATTCGCTCGTTTTTCTCTTCGAGCTGTTTCTTGAGCTTTTCAATCTCGGCCTTGTAGCTGTTGATTTCAAGCTGTTCCTTTTCGATGGTTTGTCGCTGTGACTCGAGGCTTGCAATCAGATCTTCAAAATCAAGGTCGTTATCATTAATTCTGCTTTTTGCATCCTCGATGATGTTTTCGTCCAGACCAAGCTTTGATGAGATTGCAAATGCGTTACTCTTTCCAGGAATACCGATTAACAGGCGGTAGGTAGGACTTAAAGTCTCCACATTGAACTCACAGCAGGCATTTTCCACACCGTCTGTGGAAAGCGCATATACCTTCAGCTCACTGTAGTGTGTGGTGGCCATGGTGATGGCACCATACTGGTGCAGCCTGTTTAAAATTGAGATGGCAAGCGCCGCACCCTCTGTCGGGTCGGTTCCCGAGCAGAGCTCATCAAACAGGCAAAGGCTTCTGTCGTCAGCTTTTTCAAGGATTTTTACGATATTGGTCATGTGAGACGAGAAGGTACTGAGACTTTGCTCAATACTCTGCTCATCGCCTATATCCGCAAATACATCCTCAAAGATGGCGAGCTTTGACCTGTCAGCCGCAGGAATGTGAAGACCTGCCTGACCCATGAGAGTCAAAAGTCCGACAGTCTTTAGTGAAACCGTCTTACCACCGGTATTTGGTCCGGTGATGATGAGCTGCTTATAGTCCTCGCCGAGCCGTACATCTATAGGGACCACCTTTTTAGCATCCAAAAGCGGATGACGGCCCTTTCTGATATTGATATGCCCATCGGTGTTGAAATCCGGTGCCACACCGTTATATGATTTAGCCAGATTTGCCTTTGCAAAAATGAAGTCAAGCTCTGAAAGAATCTCATAGTCCTGCTCCAAGGCAGCCGCATTCATGGCAACCTTGTCGCTGAGCGCTGCAAGGATTTTTTCAATCTCCTCCTGCTCCTTTATGAAAAGCTCCTTGAGCTCGTTATTCAAATTGACGACAGCCATCGGCTCGATAAAAAGGGTAGAGCCGGTAGATGACTGGTCGTGCATCATGCCGGGTACATTGCCCTTTGCCTCAGCCTTTACAGGCAGACAATATCTGCCGTCGCGCATGGTCACAACCGCATCCTGCAGATATGTCCTCGTTGTGCTGTTGTTCATGAGCTTGGTGAGCTGCGCATGGATTCTGTCGTTCATGCCGCGTATGCTCTTTCTTATCTTAAAAAGCTCAGGACTCGCATCATCGGCAATCTCTTCCTCAGATAAAATGCATCTCTTAATCTCATCGCAGAGCGCAGAAACCGGTTCAATCCCTGCAAACAGACCGGAGAGAGAATCCTGCTTCTCATTATCCATGGCGCTTCTGCCATAAGCCTTCACGCGCTTTGCAACCTCCAAAAGACTGCAGATGCGAAGAAGCTCGGTCGTATTCAGTGCACCACCGATATCAAGCCTCTTTAGAGAAGCATGTACATTGTGTATGCCAACGAAGGACACTCCGCTGTCCTTATACAGGCGGCTTAGTGCATCGGCAGTGGTGGTCTGCAGATGTCTGATTTCGTATAAATCGGTGATAGGCTCAAGTGAAAGACACCTTTTCTTTGTCTCATCACATGCTGCGTAGCTGCTTAGCATGGTGAGGATTTTGTTATATTCCAATGTTTTGTAAACTTTTTTATTCATTTCTATATCCTTATATTGCTGTATCAGATATTTATTGAAAATATCTTAAATAGATGGTTGAGGTTTAAACTCATATTAACACATTATAGCCGAAAATTGTTTAAAAAACCACATAAAATTATATCTAAATGTAAAGGGATGCCGGGGCAAGGAGCTATCGAGCCATGGAAGGCGAGTAGCGACGGTTTCGTCATGTATAGAAAAAGTAAATGCATAATCCGTACAGAATCTTAGTCACGCAGCGTAGCACCGTTGGGAGCAGTGCAGCAGTCCGGCGGGTACATGCCGCAAGCCCGTACTCAAAGGCCGTACTCAAAAAATATGGTTGCAACGCAATATAATTCAGAATATAATGTAAGATAGTAACTAAAGACATCTAATCAGGGTGACAATATGGAGCAATTTATCAGAGAAAAGATAAAGGATAAACCGCTGAATAAAAAAAGACTTGCAAAAAAAGCAGGCACAGCAGCACTCTGCGGAGTGGTATTTGCAGTGGCTGCAAGCATTGTTTTTGCTATATTTCTGCCGGTTATCAACAGACAATCAAAAAAAGCTTCAGATGGAAAAAATAATAATGATGTGCAGACAGCTACACAGCAGTCAGGCATAGATGACAGCAGTGATGCATATAGTGAAAATGGTACACAAAGCACAGAGTCCGGCACTTCTTCGGAGCCGTCTTCGCAGACCTATCAGCCTACACTCGCAGATTATCAGGCAGTGCAGAACCAGCTCTACAGAGTGGGCACTTCGGCCACGAAATTTGTAGTAGGAGTCACGGGTGTGACAGATGCCACTGATATTTTCAACAATTCCTATGAGACCGAGGGTCAGGGAGTGGGAGTGATACTGAGGGACAATGGAAAGCAGCTAATCATTCTGACAGAGAAAAATGTAGTGGATAAGGCGGATAAGCTTAGTGTAACCTTTGTAAACGACATGATGGCTGATGCTGCGCTGGTCAAGTATGACAGCAATACAGGTATAGCAATCATTTCCGTGGATAAGTCGCTTCTGGACGACGCCACAATAAGGGCTATAGCGGTTGCGGAGCTTGGTAATTCAAATATTGTTTCAAGAGGAGCATCTGTCATTGCGCTTGAGGCAAATTATGCCATTCTCACAGGTCTTGTAACGTCAACAACCAACGAGCTGTCGGCGCAGGACAACAATTACTCGGTGCTCACCACAGATATTGCAAGCAACAAGTTACAGAGCGGTATACTGATTAATACAGATGGTCAGGTCATAGGGCTTTCGCTGCAGGATTTCAATCCGGCGGAGGAAAACAATACGCTCACGGCTGTCAGCATAAGCGACCTGTCACCTGTCATTGAAAAGCTCGAGAGCGGCGCAGATGTGCCGTACATAGGCATCACCTGTACTACAGTTACAGAAAAAATAGCAAACAGATATAACATCCCAAAGGGTGTTTATATAAAGCAGGTTACCATGGATTCACCGGCATTTGTCTCGGGGCTTCAAAGCGGAGATGTGATAGTTGCGGTAAACAATACAGAGGTGTCGAATGTGTCCGCGTACAACACACAGCTTATGAAGCAAAAGCCTGAGGATACCTGCAATCTGAAAGTAAAGAGAAAAGGAAGCAACGGCTACACGGAGATTACCTGTCAGGTGAAAATCGGAGTGATGAATTAGCCGAAATTAGGAGGATATATGAAGTATATTTCAACTCTACGCGAGGGAGAGAGAATCAATGAGATTTTTTTATGCAAGAGCAAGCAGACAGCCATGACCAAAAGCGGAAAGCCTTATGACAATGTTATCCTGCAGGATAAGACAGGCACGCTGGATGCCAAGATATGGGATGTGGGCTCAGTAGGTATTGAGGAATTTGATGCAATGGATTACATAGCCATAACCGGTGATATCACAAGCTTTCAGGGCAATTTGCAGTGTTCCATAAAGCGTGCGAGAAAGGTGAATGAGGGAGAATATGACCCTGCGGATTATCTGCCGGTCAGCGATAAGGATGTCGAGGTCATGTATAAGGAACTCATGGGCTTTATCGGCTCTGTAAAGAATCAGTACCTGTCACAGCTATTACATAGCTTTTTTGACAATAAGGAGTTTGAGCGTCGTTTCAAGTTCCATTCAGCCGCAAAGAGCGTGCACCACGGCTTTGTAGGAGGTCTTTTGGAGCATACACTCGGTGTGACGAAGAACTGTGATTATTTTGCAAAAACGTATCCGGTCTTAAACCGTGACCTGCTTCTTACAGCAGCTATTTTCCATGATATCGGAAAATTAAAGGAGCTTTCTACTTTCCCGGAGAATGACTATACAGACGCAGGCCAGCTCCTCGGACATATCATGATTGGTGCAGAGTGGGTAGGCGATGCGATTAAGAGCATCGACGGCTTCCCGGTAGTGCTCGCAAACGAGCTGAAGCACTGCATACTTGCCCACCACGGCGAGCTTGAGTTTGGCTCTCCGAAAAAGCCGGCACTTGTCGAGGCACTTGCACTTAGCTTTGCAGACAACATAGATGCCAAGATGGAGACCTTCAGAGAGCTGCTTGTAAATGTGCCTGAAAACGATACAAAGTGGCAGGGCTACAACAGATTTATGGAGACAAATTTCCGCAGAACAAGTGTGTAAAAAGGCGGACGATATTAAATATAGCTATGGTGTGATTTTTGGTGTGAAAGCTTGCGCCAGATACAAACATTATAAAGAGTAATTATATATATAAAATAAAGAAGAGAAAAGCATGAAAAAAAATGACATATTTGAACTTGAAATAACAGATATGGGAACAGATGGCGAGGGTATCGGACATTATGATGGCATGACCTTTTTCGTAAAGGATGCACTGATTGGTGACGTCATAACAGCCCGCGCAATAAAATTAAAGAAAAACTATGGCTACGCAAGAGTGGAAGAGATTAAGACCCCTTCCACTTTTCGCGTTGAGCCGCAATGTGAGCTGCACAAGAGGTGTGGCGGCTGCCAGATACAGGCGCTCTCCTATGAAAAGCAGCTTGAATTTAAAAATAATAAGGTGCGCAACAATCTCATGCGTATAGGTGGATTTTCCGAGGCAAAGCTGGACAGTAAAATGCAGCCGCCTGTTGGCGCAGACAATCCATATCGCTACCGCAACAAGGCACAGTTTCCGGTGGGATATGACAGGGATGGCAATATAGTGACAGGCTTTTATGCATCGCGAAGCCACAATATCATCCCAGTTGAGGACTGCAGGCTTGGGGTGCCGCAAAACAAAGAGATACTCGACATCATAAAGGAATGGATGAATGAGTGCGGCATCACACCGTATGACGAGAACACACACAAAGGGCTCGTGCGCCATGTGCTTATCAGATATGGATTTACATCAAAGCAGATTATGGTGTGTCTTGTGATAAATGGGGACAGTCTTGAAGCAAAACGCCGAGCCGGGAATGCAGCAGATATACTGTGCGAAAGACTCTCAAAAATCGATGGAATGACTTCGATTTCTTACAATATCAACAAGGAAAACACAAATGTCATCCTCGGCAAAAAGACAGTCTGCATATGGGGCAGACCATATATTGAGGACACCATCCATCTGCTTTCTTACCCTGATTTCACACCACAGGGGACAGGCATCACATATCAGATTTCGCCACAGTCGTTCTATCAGGTAAACCCGAAGCAGACAGAAAAGCTTTACAGCACGGCACTTGCATTTGCAGGGCTCACAGGAAATGAAAATGTCTGGGATCTCTACTGTGGTATCGGTACCATATCGCTCTTTTTGTCACAGAAGGCAAAGCAGGTGTACGGAGTGGAAATAGTGCCTCAGGCAATCGAGGATGCCAAAAACAATGCGAAGCTCAATGGCATCACAAATGCACAGTTTTTCGTAGGAAAGGCTGAGGAGGTGCTGCCACAGTTTTATGAGAATGCAAAGAAAAAAGAGAATATCACTGATGATACAGCATCCACCGGACATACAGATATGCTTCGCCCGGATGTGATAGTCGTTGACCCGCCAAGAAAGGGCTGTGATGAGAAGTGCCTGGACACAATGCTTGCGATGTCACCGGAGAGGATTGTATATGTGAGCTGCGATTCGGCAACATTGGCAAGGGATTTGAAGATACTCTGTGAAGAGAAGTATGAACTCATGAAGTGGCAGGCATTTGATCAGTTTTCTCATACGACGCATGTAGAAAGTATTTGCCTCCTCGAGCGGGTGAGCAACTGAAAAATATTGATATGAACTAAGTAAATTTATAGACATTTTCTTATCGTAAAGCTATAATATTAAAATCATATAGAACAGATAGACATTGATTTTAGAAAGTGATACAAATGAAAAAGCTAAAAAAGAGATTCATTATTCCGGCAGTGGTATTTATATTGGGCATGTGTGCGTTAATCGGCGCTATATATGTAGTCGGCAAGAGTCAGGAACAGCAGAACAGGACAAATGCAAAGCTCAATGCGATGACATATACGGAGCGTATATATGGCGAGCTTATGGAGGGAATAGGAGTTACCGATAGCTTAAAGCAGGTTGTCATAAGTGGTGATGGAAATATAAATAGGTTTTATGATATTGCAGCAAATATGATGGACGATTCGATTCAGAGTATACAGATAGCACCGAATGGAGTTGTGACTGAAATATATCCAGAGGAGAGTAATGAATCCAGTAAGATTGATCTGATAAATGATAGTGACAGGGGAGAGATTTCGCGCTATGCGAGGGATAATGACACTGTAATTATGCAGGGACCATTGGAGCTGAAGCAGGGCGGATATGGTATAGCAGTGCGCAATCCGGTTTATTTGGAGGATGAAAATGGTCAGAAGAGCTTTTGGGGCTTCACAATTGTTATACTGAAAGTTCCGGAAATTTTTTCTGAATCTGTAGAGGCTCTTTCCAGTTTTGGATATAAGTACAGTCTGCAGAAGTTTGCTTCGCCGTGGGATGATACGTATGAGTGGGTTTACGGTTCAAAGGAAGAGTTGAACGATCCGGTGATATATGACTTTAACGTGTATGGATATAAGTGGAGGCTTGAGATTTTACCCAAGAGTGGGTTTTACAATAACAGATATCTGCTATATCTGTTCATCGGAGGTGGAGTTATTGTCCTGCTTTTGGCAGGGCTTACAGCAGCGTTGATTTCAATCAATGAGAACAGGAAGAATTTCAAGAGACTGGCTGTGACCGATGCACTGACCGGTATCTACAACAGGCACGGTTTTGATGAGCAGGTTGAGCAATATATGAGACAGAATCCGCAAAAGCATTGTGTTGTGGCAATGCTTGATATTGACGATTTCAAGCTGGTCAACGATGTGTATGGACATGCGGCAGGTGATGGTGCACTGCAGAAGCTTGCAGAGAGCATGAAGCAATATTTTTCAAAGGATGTTATACTAGGCAGAAACGGAGGCGATGAGTTTAGCATTTTTATGCCGGATTGCACGGTAGAGGAGGTTAAGCCTTTTCTTAAGAAGTTTACAGGAGAAACCAAGAAATTTTATTGTAAAGGTGAAGAACATACATTTACCATTTCACTGGGCTTTGCGGAGTATCCTGTTTTGGCTGATGACCGTTCACAGCTCATGCGGTGTGCGGATATGGCACTTTATGAGGTGAAAATGCGTGGGAAGAACGGCTGCATGGCATACCGTGAGGGGGAGCGTATAAAGAGCCGTGCGAAGCTTGGATTTGCCGTGAAGGATATTATTGACAATATGCCGGGAGCGTTCATTGTTTACAGGGCAGATAAAGAAAATGATGAGATCCTGCTTGCAAACAATGAGCTGCTTA
>ULMJ01037794.1_pt1 | contig 25236 bp, 31 predicted proteins | sample 1951641 | NCBI WGS metagenome assembly ULMJ01 (sample SAMEA4835550, study PRJEB28245) | human gut metagenome | biome: gut microbiome; material: fecal sample | place: Denmark | collected 2008 | reverse complement strand
CCTTTGGGTATTGCGGGCTTATTATAAATCATTGTTTATCAATTATTTAAGTTATCACTAAATTTCTTTGCTGAAAATTTGCATTATTCTATCGTAAAATCAAATACGCCAGTGTAACCGGCAACACCATTACGAACCGACATAATGCAGTATTCGCCGGCCGGGCCGGTAACGGTTATTTCGTACACGTTATTACGTAGCTGCTTATATTCTACATTAACGTCCTTTGCTTTGCCAGCCCCTAACTTAGAACCTATAATAGAAACGGAAACAGTCGTTAGATAGCGATTTCCTTTCTTAACATCAAACCTGCCTACATTAAAATCTTTTGCGGAATATGAGGGAGTAAACATATAATATTTGGCGGCATCGTAGGGTGACGGCGTACCAAAGTATAGCCGGAATGTAGCAGACCCATTAAACCGGTTTGCGCTGGTTGCACCCTCAAATACTAATTTAGCTTTACTCCTAAAACCACCGCTAATTTTTGTTTGATTGTAATTAAGTACCTCTATCCGGTTAGTCACACCATTACGGACGGAGAAAACGCCTATACTATCTGTTTGCGCTTTCGCACTGATAGCGGCAAGCAACGCCACTATAAAAATTGCTATCGTTTTCATTTGGATTTTAGTATTTCTATTAAGGAGGTTATTTGATTATCGCGAGTTGCTATTTGCTTATCTTTTTCCTCTAACTGAGCGAGCAGCCTAATAATAACCGCGCTATCATTTATTTTACTTCCTATATTGCTGTTATTATTATTTTGGGCTACCGATATACTCTTTTCCGGTGTGTCTATAAACATTTCACCAGTACCAATAATCAGCCAATCCAAATTTATTTTAGGTGACGATATTTCGGCTATTTTTCGTATAACATCATAACCGGGTGCTACCTCTTTTTCGCCTATTATGCTGTTAATTGTGGTACGACTTATGAATGTAGCTTTAGCCATAGCCGTTATATTTCCATTATATAACTTTTCTGCTATTTCCTTAATTCTTTCATTTACAGTTGTTTGCATAAAAGCATATTATTTTTATAAAATATATGGCGATATTTCGCCGTTTTTATTTGGCAGTGACGATATATCGTCTTATATTTGCACCCAACAAACTAATAAACGAACAAAAAGGGGCAAAAGAAAGACTGCCGACCTAAAAAGCCGGTTATCCATATCCAAATTATCCGCTACAAAGGTAGGCAGTTTTTTCTATTGCACCAACAAACGAATTAAGTTTTTATCTAAAAATGGAGATTATGGTACAGAAAGTTACAGAGAAAATTACCCGTGAACGCCTGCGAGCAATGCACGACGGAGAGCAGATTACCGTAAAATGTACGGACGGCTACGATTTGGAGAGCCAAAAAAATACGGCCTATGCCATGAAGAAGTTAGAAAATTGCCGATTCAGCTGCAAGTCTGACGGATTAACGCTAACCGTAACACGCTGTGGTATCAACTAAACCGGTTTGCGAACCCGATAGACGCTACAGCCAAAAAGAAGCGGCACTGATATTAGGTGTAGAACGCCACACTATCAGACGCTGGGAAAATGACGGCTGCATACGCTTTGAGGTGCGCAAAGCCGGACGCACAAAGTTTACAACCGGGCGGCAAATCCTAAAATGCTGGGAAGCCACCTACCTATAAAAGATTAAGACATGAAAAAGATTTTAACAAATTACCGCTACTACGTTTTAGCCGCTTTAGCTACTGTAGCCGTTTTGGGCATTTTCGCAGTACCTATTGACAACCTGCCGTTTGCCTGCTGGTGCTATGTCCTTATTTCGTCTAAGGTTATCGGCTTCGCCGCTGCCTACCTATCCGAGAAACTAATAAAGCGTTGGGAGAAACTGGGTACTATCCCGGAATTGATAGACGCAGTAAATAATTATTAATTAAACATTTACAGATTATGCAACCTATTCAGATTAATGTATCGGTTAATATCGGTGTAAACCAAGAGTTGCACGGGCTTTTGTCAGCACTGCTTAACCATCCGCAGGTTGAGGCTGAAACCGCAGCCCCTGCACCGAGAAAACAGAGAACTGCCAAAGCGCAGCCAGTAGTAGAAAAAAAGCCGGAAGCCCAACCACAACCGGAGCCACAGCCGGAAACGACAAAGGAGAAAGAAGAAACGCCGGAGCCTCAACCCGAAACGACAGCGGAAGAAACAGAACCTGCCGCAAATCCTACGCCGGGAACAAAGGAGTACACCGAGGTAGATGTACGTGCCGCTATGGATAGAACGCGCAAACGTATCGAGGGCGAAAACTACAAGGAGCAGACAGACAGCGAGGGTTACAAAAAATGGCACAGAGCATTAACCGGCTGGTTTAAGAATACCGCCGCACTCTGTGGGGCTGAAAAGCCAAGCGCATTGCCGGACAGTAAAAGCCGCTACGAGTTTATCAGCTGCTGCGATGAGGTGTATGTAAAAGATGATGAATTAACCTATAAATGTCCGTTTTAACTATGGGAGCACACGCATTATTAAGCCCGTCCGCAGCGCATAGGTGGATTAACTGCGCCGCAGCCCCGCGATTAGAGGCAAACGTAATAGACAGCGGCAGCGACTACGCCGCCGAGGGTACATTAGCACACGCCTACTGCGCCAAAAAGTTGAAAGATTTTTTAGGACTGCCAAATGAGGCGGAAGCAAAAGAGATAGCCGAACTAAAAGACCGCTACCATACTGGCGAAATGGACGAATATACAGACACCTACAAAACGCTGGTACTGGAGAAATTCAACGAAGCACGTGCGGCAACCAAAGACACGCAGCTACTTATAGAAACCCGGTTAGATTTCAGCGCGTACGTGCCGGACGCTTTCGGAACGGCTGACGCTATAATTATCGCCGACGGCACTATGGAGGTTATAGATTTTAAGTACGGAAAGGGCGTTAAAGTGTCTGCCTATCAGAATCCGCAAATGCAAATCTATGCGCTGGGAGCTTATGACAAATTCAGTTTCGAGTATAAGATAGACCGGGTACGTATGACGATTATACAGCCGCGTATCGCCAACCTCAGCGAGTATGAGTTAAGCGTATCTGATTTATTAGCGTGGACTGATACCGTGCTAATCCCAAAAGCAAAACAGGCATACGAGGGAAACGGGCCGCAAGTACCGGGCGACTGGTGCCAATTCTGCAAAGTGAAAAGTAGCTGCCGCGCCTTAACGAAAAAATGTATTGAGGCTGCAAAGAACAACCCCGACCCGAAGCTAATAAGCCCGGACGAACTGGCTACGGACGTACTGCCTATTTTGGCAACCGTAAAGACATGGTTATCCGGTGTAGAGGACTACGCCCTACAGCAGGCGTTATCCGGCGTACAATTACCGGGCTGGAAAATCGTAGAGGGGCGAAGCGTCCGAAAGATTACCGACCAAGACGGCGCAGCCGTGGCACTTAACAAAGCGGGTTACAAGACTTCTGAGATTTTCAAACCACAGGAACTACGCACTATTACCGAATTGGAGAAAATGGCAGGAAAGAAACAGTTTGCGGTGATTTGCGGTGACTTCATAGAGAAGCCACAGGGCAAACCGACACTGGCACCGGAAAGCGACAAACGCCCGGCCATAGACCCATTAGCGGACGATTTCAAAGACGTAAATGTATAAGCTATGCAGATAGTATTTGATTTTGTTATGCAGCACCCCGTTTGGGCTTTGTACATAGCCATTCTATTAGGCATAGCGGTACACGGATTTAGAACTAACAAAAATAATTAGTAAAGCGGCCCGGCGTATTCCGGGAGTGGATAATAAGTTTAACAGTATGATTACACCAATCGTAAAAGACACTAAGGTAGTGTTTGGCCCGTGTAGATTAAGCTACACACACGTTTTTAGCAAGTATGCGCCCGACGGCGACGCTGCTAACGGTAAGTATATGACAAATGTACTGATACCGAAAGAGGAAAAGGAAACCGTTAAGGCTATCCAGCAGGCTATCGAGGCCGCAAAGAAAGCCGCTACAGCCTCAAAATGGGGAGGTAAAGAACCTAAGAAGTTGGATTTGCCGCTACGTGATGGCGATACAGACAAAGACGACGACGAAGTTTATGCAGACCATTTCTATGTAAATGCTAAGAGTACCACGCGCCCCGGAGTTTGCGACAAAAACAAATCGCCTATCATGGACGAAGAAGAAATATATAGCGGCGTTTGGGCTATCGTTTCTGTAACATTCTTTGGCTACGATGTAAGCGGAAACCGCGGTGTGGCGTGCGGCCTAAACAACATTATGAAATTTAAGGACGGCGAGCATTTTGGCGGCAGAGTTTCAGCGGAAAGCGACTTTGCGGACATTGATATGGAGGACGACGACGATTTGTAAAAAACAGCCTAACCCATGCGGGCTAAAAACCTGCATGGGTTATTTAACAACCCTAAAAAAGATTATAGCGTATGCACGAAATAGGAATAGACATAGAAACTTATAGCAGCCACGATTTGAAGAGCTGCGGAGTTTACCGATACGTGGAAGCGGACGACTTTACGATATTGCTATTTGCGTACAGCGTGGACGGCGCACCCGTACAGTGCTGTGATTTCGCACAAGGTGAAACACTGCCTGCCGAGATTATGGACGCTTTGAAAAATCCGGCGATTATCAAAACTGCTTTCAATGCCGCATTTGAACGTGTATGTATAAGTCGCTATTTTGGCTGGAATCTGTTAGACCCTGCGCAATGGCGTTGCACTATGGTAAGGGCCGCCCGTATGGGGCTGCCGCTATCGCTGGAGCAATGCGGTGAGGTGCTGAGGCTGGAGAGTGGAAAGATGAAAGAGGGTAAAGCCCTAATAAGGTATTTTTCCACACCGACAAAAGGGAAAAGACACCTACCGGCAGATGCACCCGACCGCTGGGAAGTATTCAAGCATTACAATATCCGCGACGTTGAAGTGGAGCAGCAGATATTAGCTAAAGTACGCAGATTAGAACCTGCCGCATTCGACGAAGAACTGTACACAGCAGACCAGCGTATTAATGACCGTGGGGTATTATTAGACCGACAGTTAGCGGAAAACGCTACACGTATTGACGACGAATATAAAGCGCAGCTTCTTAATGAGGCAAAGGAACTTACCGGAATGGAAAACCCAAACAGCCCGGCGCAGATTAAAGAATATCTGCACCATGCTACCGGCTTATCTATCGACAGCCTCAACAAAAAGAATTTGGACGACATAGAAAGCCAGCTAACCTATTGGCCCAAAGCGCAGAAAGTATTAAGACTGCGCCGAGAAATGGGTAAAACCTCAACAAAGAAATATAACGCTATGCTGGAATGTGTATGCGATGACGGACGAATACACGGACTACTACAATTTTGCGGAGCAGCCCGTACCGGACGCTGGGCCGGTAGATTGGTGCAGGTGCAGAACTTACCGCAGAACCATTTACAGGATTTGGACTATGCGCGCCAGTTGGTTAAGTCCGGGGATTTGGACGATTTCCAACTGAACTACGCAAACCCTACGTATGTGCTTTCAGAGCTTATACGTACTGCATTTATCGCAAAGCCCGGCTGTACTTTCCACGTCTGCGACTTTTCAGCTATCGAGGCACGTGTAATAGCGTGGCTATCCGGTGAGCAGTGGGTTATCGAGGTATTCCGGGCCGGAGGCGATATATACTGCGCTGCCGCCGCACAGATGTTTAATTGCAAGGTGGAAAAGCACGGGCAAAATTCTGAGCTTCGCCCAAAAGGTAAAATCGCCGTGCTTGCATTGGGCTATGGTGGTGGTGTTGCGGCTTTGGAAAATATGGGCGGTAGCCGTATGGGGCTGACAGAGCAGGAGGAAAAAGATATTACGATGCGTTGGCGTGCGGCAAATCAGCATATAGTCCGATTTTGGGGGGTTATCGAGGCAGCGGCAGTCAAAGCCATAAAGACAGGCGAAAGCGTGACTATCCACCGTGGTATCGTAGTGTCTTTCCGCTGGGGTATGCTGCTAATAACATTGCCGTCCGGGCGAACTATCTGCTACCCACGTGCGACAATCGGAATAGAACGTAACGACGGCTGGAGGGGTGACCACGAAATTATAGAATACGAGGGGCTGAACCAAACTACCAAAAAATGGGGCAAGATACGCACATACGGCGGCAAACTCACTGAAAACGTAGTACAAGCTATAGCGCGCGACATTTTAGGGCTTATCATTCTAAGGGCTGAGGCTTTAGGGTTTAATATCGTCTTTCATATCCACGATGAGATAGTAGTAGAAGCAGAACCCGGCCAAAATCTGCAAGACGTGGAACGTATTTTTAGCAAACCTATCGACTGGTGCCGTGACTTACCACTGAAAGGCGCAGGATATACGACACCCTATTACTTAAAAGATTAGAGGGCATGGCATATACAATTAAAAACGAAGATGCACTGCGAGCGTCTATAAACCGTGAATTTATAATCCGGTTAGGCTTTCCGAAAGAACGCCGGACGCAGTTAGTAGGTTTTGCCAAATTCTGCATGATTGTAGGTAATCTGCACGCAGAGCATTACAGCAACAAAGCACTAAAGAGTAACAAGCACGCGCCGACATTTAGAGGACGCGCAGGCGCATTATCCGTTACCTTTTACCCACGATAAGGGAAAATATCAGCGGGCGGTACAAAACGCCTAAAATCAAAAATAAGACAGTTATTTAACACTTATAAACAAGCGAAAATATGAATAAGAAATTTTTGAGATTCCGATATACTGCTATAAAACGATACGGTGACAAGCACTGGACGGCGCATACGGATTACATAGAGTTTAACCCTAACTATACTGTAAGCTGCGGGGGTTGCGAAAAAGGAGATTTCGGCGGCGGTAAGGATTTGCCGTTTATCGTGGAATTATCCAACGGAACTAAATTTTTGTGTTTTATGCACAATTACGGCACCGGCGTAGAGGACGAAATACTAAGCGAAAAGGGCGAAGTAGCCAACAGTTACGTAGCCGACGAGTGCCACGCCAAAGTTAAACAGAATATCAACAAACTAAATACCTACTAAAATGAACACTTTAACAGAAAAACAAAATTTGTGTTACGATTTGCTCAAAGCAAATAACTACGATGTGAAAAACGCTAAAGCGTGCTACGACTTTGTAACAGCCCCGGAGCCTCAGCCGACAAAGACCGCTAACGGATTGGCAGACGGTGTTTATTTGATACGGCACGACGACACCGCCGTACTGTTTACCGGGCAAACCCTTACCGACACAGAAAAGAGCCTATACAAAGGCGTAGGCGTTAAGTTGGGTAACAAGTCGCTGGCCGTCGCTATGGGTGATATGACAGAGGACGAAATAACCCTTACCAAGGAACAAGGCGGCACACGCTTTATTACCAAGTACCACGAAGCCGTAGCAGACTGGAACGGTAAGGAAAACACCGACGATATACGCGGTATTCTTAACGACGATATTTTGCTGTCAGACGGCGAGTATATCCCAAGTTTGGGCGAGCTGTATTTTATCCTGCTGCATATCCGCGACATTAACGCCGCTTTGGAGGCTATCGGAGGTAAACTGCTTTGCGGTTGGTATTGGGCCAGCACACAGTACAGCGCGACCTACGCGTGGCTTCTGTACCTCGGCAATGGCTTCGCGGGCAGCAACACTCGGGCAACGAACCAGGACAGAGTTAGGGCCGTTTCAGCATTTTTACCGCTTAACAGTTAATCTTTAGTAGTTAATCTTTGCCCGGCGCAAGCCGGGCGCATTAAATCCCTATTCTATGAATATCCGAGAAAAGCAGCTATCATTATTTGACACTGAACCCGATGCAATTGCGGGGGGGGGTAACGTGCAGTTTGGAACACGACAAACCGAAACTGGCTAAATGGCGTGTGCATTTCAAAAACGGAAACTGCCGCGATGTATGCGGCTGGTGTGTTAAGCGATTCCAAACCGGAGGCAACCACGCCAATATCGTAGAACGAATAGAAAAACTAACAAAGAAAATGATTATCAGATGATAGTATTAAGTTTATTTGACGGCATGAGCTGCGGACAGATTGCACTACACGAATTAGGCGCACAGATAGACCGCTATTATGCCAGCGAGGTAGATAAATTCGCTATCGCCCAAACGCAGTTAAATTTTCCGGAAACGGTGCAGCTGGGTGATGTGAGAAACATAGACGCACGGAATTTAGGCAAAGTGGATTTACTACTGGGCGGTAGTCCATGCCAGTCGTTTAGCTTCGCCGGAAAGCGTGTAGGAATGAGTACCAAACAAAACGAAGAAATATACACCTTAGACCGTTATTTGGAGCTAAAGCGTGCAGGCTTTGAGTTTGAGGGGCAAAGTTACCTATTTTGGGAGTACATACGAATACTGCACGAACTCAGAGAAGCCAACCCTAACGTATTCTTTTTGCTGGAAAATGTGGAAATGGGTAAGAAATGGGAAAAGGTTTTATCTGAGGCTATCGGATTGCAGGGCGTACACATAAATAGCGCGTTAGTATCGGCGCAAATTAGAAAACGGATTTACTGGACTAACATACGCGCAGCCCGGACGGAGGGGGGGGGTGTTTACAGACATTCCACAGCCCAAAGATAAAGGAATACTACTACGGGATATTTTAGAGGACGACGCAGATGTGGACGAAAAATTTTATCTGAAAGCCCAAACCGTGCAGAACCTTATAGCCCACAAAATACGTAATGAAGCCGCCGGATGCGGCTACGGCGCGATATTTCACGTAGGGGGGGGGAAGATGCACGCGATTAAAGTAGGCGGTAAAGGTGTGGACGATTTAGTTAAGGTGTAGAATGAAAGAACAAAGCAAAGGAGGTTTAGACCACCTGCTAAAAAACATAAGAAGCATTAACGGAAAAGCCACGGCATTTTTGGCTACGTCCTATAAGGGTGCATGGGCTAACGGAATGACATTAATTTATAGAAGTATGGAAACAATATGCGTAGCGTCGAGAGGTAGGCAGACAGGCGGAATAAACAAACAGCATTTAGAAGTTTGTCCGGTTGCGGGTAAAACAAACTGCCTAACTACCGTAGCAAAAGATAATTTAGTTATGGAACTAAAACAAATAAACCCAAGTACCGAAAGCAATAACGGACAGCAACCATACCAGCAAAACCGGGTATATGATGTTAGCCACAAATCGCCTGCGCACTGCGCCGGGCTTACAGGTGGTGGCTACATGGTAGCCGATGAACAACAACCCGACGGGCGTATTAGACGGCTGACACCGACAGAGTGCGCCCGATTACAGACGGTACCGGATTGGTATAAATGGCGGTGTAGTAGCACCCAACAATATAAGATGCTGGGTAATGGTTGGACGGTTGAGGTTATAAAACATATCCTATCATTTCTACCGGACTGCCTGCTGTACCACGAAAGTATGGAAGCCACCACGGAACCGGAAAAGGAACAAAAATGCGGTAACTGTGCGCTTTGCGTGCATACGTATTTAGGCGGTGAATGTGGACTAACGGATAATCCGGTAGATTATATGCAGGACGGTTGTATAGACTATATAGCAGAGGACTAATATATGGACGAAAAAGAATTTAACAGCAGCGTAACGGCGGAAGTATCAGCGGAATTTATGCAGAAAATCTATTTGCGGTTAGAGGACGAAGCAACACCACACGCCGTAATAGTAAGCAAATGCCGCCCGTACATAAAGCGAGTTACCATTTATTGCGATAGCAAAGATGTCGCATACTTTAATACGATTGTAACTGATGAAAATAAAACTGAAATATGACTTTACGGTAGATTTAGCCACCGCCCACAGCCGCGTATCTAAGAAGTGGCGTAACAGGCACTGGCAATGGTCTGAACTGCTGGAACGCTGTAGCGAAACCAAACGCACAGGGGAAACGGCAGCCGAATACACACGTATGACGCGCGAGGAACAAAGCAACGTAAAAGATGTGGGCGGTTTTGTCGGTGGCTACCTTAGCGGCGGAATACGTAAAAATACTAACGTGATGTACCGCAGTGTGGCTACGCTGGATATTGACTACGGCACGCTGAACGTGTGGGAGGATTTTCAAATGTCTTTTGGATTCGCTGCGATGATATACAGCACGCACAAGCATAGCGACAAGACACCACGCTATAGATTGGTATTTCCTCTTAACCGGCAGGTAACACCGGCTGAATACGAGCCGCTTTGTCGTAAGATAGCCGCAGAGCTGGGCATAGACCTTTTCGATGATACAACCTACGAACTTCCGCGCCTATTCTACTGGCCGAGTACTTCAAAAGATGCGGATTTCGTTTTCGAGTATCAAGACGGCCGAGCCTGCAATGTGGATATGATACTGGGGCAATATGTGGACTACAGGGACGTAAGCGCGTGGCCGATGTCAAGCAGGGAGGGAAGCGTAATAGCCCACGAAATAAAGAAAGCAGGCGACCCGACAGAGAAACCCGGACTAATAGGCGCATTTTGCCGCGCCTACAGTATCGAGGAAGCGATAGAGCGATTTTTAGGCGACTACTACGAGCCTACCGGAGCCGACGGGCGATATACCTACAAAATGGGGAGTGTCGCCAGTGGTTTGGTCTGTTACGAGGGAAAATTTGCGTTTTCACACCATGAAACAGACCCGGCGAGCCGACAGCTCTGTAATGCTTTCGACCTATGCCGCATACACCTATACGGTGCGAAAGATGAGGGAAGCCGGGCACAGGACATTACACGTAAACCGTCCTACGAAGCTATGCAGGAAATGGCGAGCCAAGACCGTAACGTAAAACTGCTGATGTCACGCGAGCGCAGCAAATCGGCTTCGGACGATTTCGAGGAAGTGGAGCTGCCGGAAGAATACAGCGACGAATGGAAAGCGGATTTAGAGTATAGCAAATCCGGTAAGTTACAGTGTACAATGGGCAACATTATTCTGATTCTTGAAAATGACCCGGCACTAAAAGGGCATATCGTACACGATTTGTTTGCGGGTGTGGACGCAGTTATAGGTGGTCTGCCGTGGAATAAGTCCGCCACGCAGTGGACGGATAACGACGACGCTAATTTGCGCGTGTGGCTGGAACGTAACTACGGCATAACAAGCAAGGAAAAAATATCTGACGCAATTACAGCGGTACTTACTAAGCACAGCTACCACCCTATCCGGGACTACCTCAACGGTCTAAAATGGGATAACGTGCCGAGGCTGGAGAAACTGATAATAGACTATATCGGGGCTGAGGATAACGAGCTAAACCGGGCAATGACACGCAAGCACTTTACCGCAGCCGTTACACGAGTTTTTAACCCCGGCTGCAAATACGATTACTGCCTGATTCTGACAGGCCCGGAGGGCGTGGGCAAATCTACGTTGCTGGGCAAAATGGGTGGCAGGTGGTTTAATGACAGCATAACTACCACCGAGGGCAAAGAGGGCATGGAGCAGCTACGCCGGGCGTGGGTTATCGAAATGGGGGAATTAGCCAGTATCAGACGCAGCGATGTAGAGAGTGTGAAGGCCTATCTATCCAAGCGCATAGATATTTACCGGGCCGCTTACGGGCGACGAACTGCTGAGCACCCGCGGCAATGCGTTTTTTGTGGAACGACAAACGAGGCTTTGTTTCTCAAAGGGGACAACGGAAACCGCCGATTTTGGATTATCGCGGTTAATCCCGTTTTTCGGAAATTCAAGGACTGGAAAGAAGCGTTAGACCGTGACCGTGACCAGCTTTGGGCTGAGGCTGTAACGTACTACCGAAATGGCGAAAAACTCTATTTAAGTGATGAGCTGGAAGTATGCGCAAAGCAACGGCAAGAGGAATACAACGACAACAGCGACGACCCTATGGTGGCGATGTTGCAGACATTCTTAGATACAAAACTTCCGGTTGATTGGGCGACACGTGACATAATAGACCGGCGCAGGTGGCTAAAGAACCCCGACCCGTTGGATGCGGAGGGCGTAGAACTGCGTGAAAAGGTATGCGCTGCCGAATTTATTTGCGAGCAAATGGGCCGGGATATGTCGGATAAGGAGTATAAATACCTATCCCGGAAAGTGTGTAAAATGATAGACGATTTGCCGGATTGGGAGCGGATAAGTACGACTAAGCACGCGGCTAAATGGTACGGAACGCAAAAAGGATTTAGACGTATAAAACGAGGAAACCAAGAGGACTATTTATAGTAAACGGTAAACCGAGTTTATGGGATAAGCAAAGATACGGATAATGATAGGCAGTAAACGCAAATTTCAGTTTACCTTTTCGGTTTACCTTTTCGGTTTACCTCTAATTCGCTGATTTACAACAAATAGCAAACAAGGTAAACCAAGTAAACCAAGAAATTATATAAAAGATATAAGTAATGTAATATATAGATATATACCCACTTTTGCGCAAAAAAACGCACGTCTATACGCGTAGAGGGATATTTATAGAAAAATAAAAACTCAGTTTACGATGAAAAAGAAGATAGAAAATATAGTCAGACACGCCGAGGTATCGGAGAAAGCGATAGAACGCTATTTAGCAGATAGCGTAAAAGAGCTGGGCGGCGTGTGCCTAAAATATAGTAACCCCGGTATGGTGGGTTACCCCGACCGCATTTGTTTGCTGCCAAACGGCGTTACCGTATGGGTGGAACTGAAAAGCAAGGGCGAGCAGCTAAAGGCGATACAGAAAGTACGCATAAAACAAATGACGGAGATAGAGCATACGGTATATGTGTGTGACAGTAAGGAAGCGATAGACGAAGTTTTAGAACCATACAAGACTAACAGGATATGATATACAAGCCATACGAATACCAGCGAACAGCCATGCAGTGGATTATAGATAATCCGCGATGCGGTCTTTTCTTAGATATGGGACTGGGAAAAACAGTATCTACACTTACAGCAGTGCAGCAGCTGATAGATGACTGCGAGATTAGCCGCGTTTTGGTTGTGGCCCCTAAAAAAGTGGCAGAAACTACGTGGAGTACCGAGGCTGAAAAATGGGAGCACCTGCACGCCCTCAAAGTGGTAAAGGTTTTAGGAACGGAAAAACAGCGATGTATGGCACTGGCCCAAAAAGCCGATGTCTATGTAACCGGGCGCGATAACTTTGTGTGGCTGGTTGGAAAGTATGGCGGTCAGTTGCCGTTTGACGCTTTAGTAATTGATGAACTGACCAGTTTCAAATCCGCGAAAAGCGAAAGATTTAAGGCTATGCGTATTTCAGTTCCGAGCGTAAAGCGTGTTATCGGACTTACCGGAACCCCGGCACCTAACGGACTGATAGACCTATGGGCGCAGATGTACTGCATAGACCAAGGCGAAAGGCTGGGCAAATCAGTAAGCAAATATCGTGAAACATACTTTGAAACGCATAAGTGGAATAACATAATAGTCCGATGTGATGTAAAGAGCGGATGCGAGGATATTATACAGAACAAGATAGCCGATATATGCCTAAGTATGCAGGCAAAGGACTATTTGCAGCTGCCGGATATGATAACCCACACGGCGAATGTGTATTTGAGTGAAAAGGCTATGACAGCCTACACTAAGTTTGAAAAAGAAAAGGTTTTGGAGTTTACCGCAGAACACGGCGATGAACCTACTAACGTGCTGGCAAATTCAGCGGCCGGGCTGATGAACAAATTAAGCCAGTTTGCAAACGGTGCGATATATGACGAAGATATGCAGGCACACGAGATACACGGTGAAAAATTAGACCGTTTGGCTGAGATAGTGGAAGCCGCCAACGGAAACAGCATATTAGTGTTTTACCAGTATAAACACGATGTACAGCGGATTACCGCACGGCTCAAAGGCTACAAAGTACGTACCTATCAAAATGAAAAGGACTTAGAAGACTGGAACGCTGGAAAGATAGACGTACTACTGGCGCACCCTGCGAGTACGGCCTACGGATTAAATATGCAGCAGGGAGGGCATTTTATTGTTTGGTTTGGTACAGGCTGGAATCTGGAATATTACCAGCAGGCTAATGCACGACTACACAGGCAGGGGCAGCAGCACCCGGTTATCGTGTATAAGCTGCTTTGCGCCGGAACCGTGGACGAAAGAGCCGCAGCAGCCATAGATAACAAAAAGGGTGTGCAGCAGAGTTTGTTAGATAGTCTTAACTACTTAATCGGAAAATATCATGGGAAATAGAAAAAGGGTAAATATATCTATAGACCCACAGACTTACGAGAAGCTGCAAAGGATAAAGCAGGAATACGGATTTAGTAACGCTTGCGAGTTGGTAGTAGCATTTGTGCATATACTGTTAGACCGTGTGGAAGAGGCAGGCAAAAGAAAGTACGATTTGCCTAATGACGACGGGCGGTATATAGATAGAATGTTTGACGATTTGGGGCATATACAGCCTACACCCGACGGTAACGCACCAGTGCGCCACCACACTAAACGCATAAAATGATATGGCAAAGGATAAAGAGTATCAGCAGCTGATACATACAACAAAGTGGCTAAGGCTTCGCCGTGATGTATTGACAGCACACCCGATTTGTCAGAGGTGTGAGGCTGAGGGAAGATTAACACCGGCTACCGAGGTACACCACGTTAGACCGGTTGAAGAGGCATTTACAAAAGCAGAGAGAGCGCAGCGTATGTATGATATACACAATGTCCGGGCCCTATGCCACGACTGCCATGTGAGGACGCACACGGAGGCAGGGAGAAGCGGAAAGGAAGCTACTAAGAAACGCAATGCCGAACACATACAGCAGGTAGTAAATAATTTTTTTGGAGGGGACTAAGGCACAGACCGGGGGCGTTTTTTTAAAAGGGGGCACACCCCGTTAAACCTCACCCCCACTCTTTTAAGTGCGTGAGTAAAATTTTGGATTTGCGGAACTTTGGGCAGTTGACCCGGAAAAATCGAAAAATCCCGATTTTAGAACGCTTTTAGGATTTTTTATAACGAAACATAACGAAAAATAGCAAAATATGGTTAAAACAGTAAAGGACTACGTTAAGGAAATTACCAAGACGCTAAAGGCAAACAAAGTTTATAGCCGGGGGCTGGATATGCAAATTTTGTCTTTGGCCTCAGCTATGCGTAATTTGGAAATGGCAAATGACCAAATAGACGGACTGACGGAAACGACCGTATATGAAACAACCCGGTACGGCGAAAAGCTGGCACCGCACCCCGTTTTCAAAATCGCAAAAGAAGCTCAGGAATTGGTAACGCGGCAAATGAAAGCGTTAGGGCTTACAGTAGAAGATTTGGCAGGAGATACAGACGACGACCCGCTGGCAGACCTTACTAAGAAACTTACCAAGAAACGTAAGCAGCCTACGATTATCAGACCTAAAGCAGATAGCGAAGAATGACAGAGGAAGAAAAAGACAAGCTGAGGCAGGCGAAAACTGACGTTACCGACCTGCTGGCAAGTATGCCGATAAGCCATTATCGGTTAGACGAAGTGGATAGCCGGTTATACGGTTATGTGCGAGAGGTTGCGGATAATCCCGATGCGCATAACCTTTATGAGCAGTTGGCGGTAGCACGCTTTTTCCGGCTGGTTGACCGTTACGGTATCAATGTAACGGAAGTATGGCAGTTTTGCGATTTTTACGAAAGTCTTTATTTTCCGGGAAAGACTGGGCAGCAGCAGTACAAGTTAACGCCGGTGCAGTATTTCCAGTTCGCCAGTATATTCGCTTTTTGGTGTGGTAGCAAACGGGTTGTGCGTGAAGTGGTGCTGTATGTTCCGCGTAAATTCAGCAAGACTACCGGCACCGCTTCGCTGGCTATCTATGATTTGCTGTACGGCGACGCGAACGCAGAAAGCTATACCGGAGCCAACAGTAGCGACCAAGCTAAAAAATGCTTTGACGTTATCCGTAACTGTATGCGGAAATTAGACCCAAAAGAACGCCGCTATTTGGTGAATGAGCAGACTATAAAGAGCCGACGCAAAGACCGTACCGCCTTTGCGCAATGCCTTACCGCCAACGCCCGGACAAAAGACGGTCTGAACGCCAGTACGGTGATTATGGACGAATTTAGCCAAGCTCGTAGCAGCGAACTGCTGACGGTATTAACTACGTCTATGGGTGTTAGGGAGAATCCGCTAACAGTGATTATTACAACCGCGTCCGATGTATTCGACGGCCCATTTTATGAAATGTTGCAGGGCTATAAATCCGTGTTGCTGGAGGAATACGAGGACGACAGCGTATTTGTACACATTTTCGAGCCGGATTTAGACGATGCGGAGGACGACGAAAGTACATGGGCTAAAGTACACCCACATTTAGGCGTAACGGTTAGTATGGATTTTTACAGGCAGGAATACAAAAATGCCGTCCGCAATGGCAGCGAGGCTATGTTAGCATTTCGCACAAAGCTGCTTAATATGTATGCCGAGAATGAGCAGCGCAGCTGGATTAGTAGTACACTGGCCCGGCATATAAGCCGTCCTATAAGCATAGACGGTATAAAAGGCAGACCGGACGCAATGGTAGCGATAGACCTAAGCGAAAGCGACGATTTTAGTGCGGTTACTATGGGTATCTATGACAAGGAGCAAAAAAGTTTCTATTTTCATACCGCCTACTTTTTCCCGGAGGGCGCACTTCCGGGACACCCGAACGAGAAACTGTATAGGACGTGGGCAGAAAAGGGATTTTTAATGCTTATCGACGGCGATGTTATAGATTACCGCTGCATTGTGGATTACGTGATGTATCTAAATCAGCACGTCCGTATTTTGGGAATAGGTTATGACCCGTGGAAAAGTCAAGAGGTTATAAATATGCTGGCTGCGTCCGGTGCCGGAAATGTGATTAAGGGAATACGACAGACATACGGAACATTTACTGCGCCGGTAGAAAGTTTTGAGCATGGAGCGAAAACAGGGCATATCTACATCAATGATAACCCGATTAACGCTTACTGCTTTGGTAATGCCGTGTTGGATAGTGACAGGCTGGAGAATTGCAAGCCGATTAAGCGAAAACAGACGCAGAAAATAGACGGTGTTATAACTAAACTTATGTGCCTGCGTCTGTTTATCGACTACGAAAGATAATATATTTATTGAATTTGGATAAAATCTGGTACCAGTTGCGCGATTTTGCAGGTAATAGTAGAAGCAACATATTTTTTTTTGCGAATGAAATTTATAGATAGCATACGAAATTTACTTAGACGCAGTACAACAGCCGGGGGCGATGTGGCTAATACCACTGCGACAACGCCGCGCACTGGTGGCGTGCCGTTGCTGCCTAACGTTAGGGCGTTGAATGTTGCTACCGTGTACAGATGCGTTAATTTGTTAGCTGACAGCGTGGCTAATTTACCTATACAGTATATGCGAATGAAAGGCGATATTTTTGTAGAGGACAAAAGTAGCCGCCTGCATTATCTTTTGAATGTGCAGCCGTGCAGCTATATGTCGGCTGTGGATTTTTGGAGGCAGGTTGTACAGTATCTGTTATTTAATGGAAATGCCTATATCGTTCCAGTATATGATTTTAATATTATGGATGTAGAGCGTTTGGCATTGATAGACCCTACAACTGTAATGCACGACGTAGTAAACGACACCTACACGATTAACGACGTGTACGCCGGTGTTAGCGGTGTGTATAGAGAGGCTGATATAATACATATCAAGAATTACACCCGTGACGGTAAAACCGGTTTATCAACTATCGGATTTGCGCGTACTACGTTGGATATTACAGGCACAGGTGATGCGGAAACGCTTAACCGATTTGCGAACGGCGGAAATGTGCGCGGTTTGGTTAGCAATGATACCAGCGTGCGAGGATTTGGCGAGTATCAAGATAAACAACTGGAGGAAGCAGCTAACAATTTGGACGAAAGATTTAGGAGTGGTGAACGCATTGTTTCGCTGCCGGGGCAAGTACAATTTAGTCCGATTTCGTTAAGCAGCACCGATATGCAATTTTTGGAAACCCGGAAATTTTCGGTACGTGAAATTTGCCGATTTTTCGGTGTACACCCATCTTTTGTATTTGATGATACCAGTAATAATTACAAGTCCGCAGAAATGGCTAACGTAGCTTTTTTGAGTAATACGCTTAATCCTATTTTGCGGAAGATTGAAACGGAGTTGCACCGAAAATTAGTAGCCCCGACACTGTGCTGTAAACGCAAATTTAAGTTCGACCGACGAGAACTTTATGCCTGCGATTTGGATAGTCGTATTAAGTACCAATCGCAAACGATAGCCGCCGGTATCTACACCGTGAACGAATGGCGCAGAGAGGAAAACAAACCGGCTGTAGAGGGGGGCGATAACGTATTGGTGTCTGCAAACCTCAAAGGAATTAAAGAGGCTGGGAAACCAACCGAACCAGTAGAAACCAAACCGGAAGAACCGGTTAAAGAACCTAACGAAAATGGCGAAGAATAAAGATGCGATTATTACCCGGCTGCTACACACCGTAACAGATTTACGAGTGCGAGAAGCTAACGAGGGCGAAGCAGAAAGCAGAACCATTACCGGCTATGCTATTCTGTTTAATGCGCCGTCTGCCCCGTTATATGACTATGACGATGAGGAAGCGCGCGAAGTGATAGCACCGGGAGCAGTTACTAAGGAACTGCTGGACGGCTGCGATATTAAATTTACGATGTTTCACGACAGGCAGCTGATATTAGCGAGGAGCAAAAACGGTGCCGGTACGCTTTCTTACGGAGTGGACGACAAGGGCGTTTATTTTGAGTTTGACGCGCCTAATACAGTGGACGGGGACAAGGCGTTAGAATTGGTACGCCGAGGGGATATTACCGGCTGTAGTTTTATGTTTAGCACTCACTACTACGATAGTGCGTATGTATCGCGCGATGTGCAGAGAGTGGACGGTAAAACGATTATTACCTACACCGTTAATGTGATTACAGGCATTTACGATTTTACGCTGGCTGCTGACCCGGCATATCCAGATACCACCTGCGAGGCTGAGGCGCGCGAATTGGTTGAGGAATTGCGAATGACGGAGCGGGATAAAATAAAAGATGAAAATAAAATGCGTGAGCAAGTGCGTGAAATGCGCCGCGCTGCTTCGCAGTTAATATAAATTGTTTAACCATTAAAAAGTTTTTGAGTTATGCACAAGAACACAGTAAACGTACGCGAGTTGGTAAATAAATATCAGACCAACTGCGAGCGTATTAGCGAAATTGCTAATGCGTGTGAGAAAGAGCAGCGCGAGCGTAACGAAGCGGAAACCGCCGAGTATAACGCTTTAGTGCGTGAAAATCAGCTGCTGCAAATGAAAATGCAGGCAGCAGCCGTAGAGCAACTGCGTGAGAACCCGAACACGTTAGAGGACGTAAACCGGATTATCCGCGAAAACATGAACAACGGCAGACAAACGCAAATTATGCTTATGCGTGATTTGGTTATGGTGTCTGACGTAACAGCAGGCGGAATTATTCCGGTTAAAATCCAAGATATTTTAGACCCGCTTGTAGAGGGTTTGATTTTGGATAAAGTCGGTTTGCCTATGCCTACCGGTTTGGCCGGTGATTACATTTGGCCTACCTACGAAACAGTAGAGGCCACTATAGCAGGTGAGGGCGTGGCACTTTCTGATACAGAGATTACGATGTCAAAACTTACCGCTTCGCCTCAACGTGTCGGCATTGCCATTCCGGTAACGCGCCAGTCGATGAACCAAACAGAGGGTGTTTTGGAAATGATTGTTAAGAAACTTATGCCGCTGGCTGTAGCAAAGCTGCTTAACAAAATCGTATTCAGCACGGCTAAAGTCACTAACGCTACTACTTTAGTAGGCCCTTTTGTTTCGTGCGTAGGAAGCGAAACCGCATTTAGCGCAGAACCTACCTTTAAGGAGTTTAACACACTTAAAGCAAAGGTTTTGGCCTCAGGCATTGACGGTGACAATCTTTGCTGGGTAATGACTAAGGCTCAGAAAGCTATCGCAGAGGCTACACCAAAGGACAAAGGTAGCGGTATCATGGTTTGCGAAAACGACCATATCGCCGGACTTCCCGTATTTACTACCCACTATATCGGTGAGGGTAATATAGGTTTGGGTGATTGGAGATACCAGCCTATGGGACTGTTTGGCGATATTTCGTTTATCATAGACCCGTATAGCCAAGCGCGTAAAGACGCTGTAGATTTCGTCCTTAACGTGAACTATGGTACTACCACTTTACGAAAAGAAGCCTTTGCACTTGCAAAGGTAGCGAGCGCGTAATAAGTATTTATAACCTTTATGATGCAGTTTAATTATGGCTACAGTGGATATAGCACTACTAAAACAGCACGTCCGTGCGGACGACTTTAGCGATGACGACCAGTATTTGCAGCATTTGTTAGAAGCGGCACAGCAGTATGTAAGCAATGCTACCAACCGAACCAGTGACGAACTGGCTGAGATTGGCGGCGGTAAACTACCGGCAACGCTACAGCAAGCGGTTTTAATGATTGCCGGACACTGGTACAACCAGCGCGAAGCCGTTAGCGGCGTGCAAATGTCAGAAGTGCCGTACACACTGCAAGCCCTAATTAAACCATATCGAAAATTAGTAGATGATACTACCGAATGAGAGCAGGGGCATTAAAATATAAACTCACATTGCTGGAGCCTAAGCGGACTACTGACCGAATGGGCGCGGAGGCTGTGGCCTACGTCGAAACGCGGACGGTACGCGCCGAACGTGTCCGGGCTATGGGAAACCGTAGCGAGGAAGTAGGCGAACATTTCCCGAACTACGCAGCCGAGTTTAATATACGCGATGCACACCCGGTAGTAGAGAACTGGAGGGTACGACAGTTAGGCGGCTATCTTTATACGGTAGTAGCCATTATCCCTAATTTGGATAGAGGTTATAAAACCCTACTATGCGACCGAGTTAATGAATAAAGTTACCAGTATGGCCCGGAGTATTGACTACGACGATAAAAATTTGCAGCAGTTATTTGCTGAACTTGAACCTAAACGCAGACTGCAAGCGGTTAAGGGAGGTTTTCGTAAGGAGGCTAACCAAGTACGCAAAACAGTTATAAATAATCTGCGCAGTAGTATTCAATCGAATAATGACTTAGAAAAAGGCGTGCGTGCTATCGTGTTTAAGCGCAAAGCCGGATTCCGGGTTACAGTAGGAACGAAACAGGCAGGAAAGAGCGGAAAGGGCGAAGCAGGATTTCACACTAACCGGAAGGGGCTAAAAAAGCCCGTACTAATATGGGCTGAGGCAGGAACGGAGGAACGCAAGACCAAAAGCAGCGGCGGCAAACGCGCGGCACGTCTGAGGTCTTCACACCGTACCGGACGAATGAAGCGTTACGGCTTTATGGAACAAACCCTAAACGGCGTGCGTGATACTGTTACCGCCAATATCCGTAATATGGTAATGGAGAATGTAGAACAAATAGCAAAAAAATATGGCTGTAAGTAAATCGAGTTTAAGCGCAGGCGAAATTATCCGTGCTATCCTTATGGCAGATAGTGAGGTAGTCGCAAGGTCTAAAAAGGTTTTCCCGGTAGTTGAGGATAGCGCAGAACTGCCGTACATAGTGTATCGCCGTACTCAGTTGGAGCAAGTGCCGACAAAAGCCGGGCGAGGTGCTGATACGGTGGGTATCGAAGTGCTCTGCTATACGGAACATTACACCGAGGGCGTAGAATTGGCTGAAGCAGTACGCGGCGCGCTTGACGGCGCGCAGGGCGAAAGTGACGGTTTAGTTATGCGCAGTTGCTATTTGGCAGACAGCGAGGAAGCATGGCAGGACGATGCGTATGTGCAGCAGTTAGTATTTAACGTTAAGATTTAAAGATATGACAAAAAAAACAGGTTATTGTAACGGTAGCGATATGTTACTATATGTGGACGGAAAGGCAGCAGGAAGCTGCACCAGCCACACTACTACGTTTAACAGTGAAACGAAAGAGCGTGCGGTAAAACCGGTAGCAAGTGCGGGTATTAGTAGCGGACTATGGAAGAAAAAAGGAGTTATCGGCCTATCCTATTCTATCAGCTCTGAGGGGTTGGTATTCTACGATGAAACCGAGTGCGGATTTAAGGACCTTTTCAAACTTTGGAAAGCTGGTAAAAGTATTGAAATTAAGTGCATGGAGCGTGAAAATAGCGAAAAGCCGTATTTGGTTGGCAAATGCGTTATCGCGTCGCTGGAGCGCACAGACCCGGCACAGGACGATAGTACGTATAGTATTTCGTTAGAGAATGACGGAGAGCCTACAACGTTGGACGAAAGCGCGATTACTGAAAATGTTGAAGTAGCAGGGTAATAGCATGGCAAGGATTGAAGTAAATATAAATGGCGTAACGTACCCATGCCGCCCTACTATGGGGGCTATGCTACGTTTCAAGAAAGAAACCGGGAAAGAAATTACGGAGATTACCGATAAGAACTTTACCGATTTGTGTACGTATCTGTATTGCTGTGTCGCGTCTGCCTCAGCTGCCGACAAAGTAGATTTCAGTATGTCGTTAATGGAGTTTGCCGATGCGCTTAATCCGGACGATATGACCGCGTGGGCTGAACAGATGCAGCAAAACAATACCGCTAATGTGGATAATGCCGATGAGGTAGAAAAAAAAAGTTAGAACCTAAGGGCATTTACGATTTATTGGGTATCGCGCTGGGCTGCATACGACTGAGTTACGACGACTTTTGCAAAATGGATTTTGAAGAATTTGCAGCCGTCTATAAAGCGTATGTAGAACAGCGCGATACTGATTTTAAGGACAAATGGCAGCGTATGCGATTACTGGCTACTATCGTTATCCAGCCGCATTTAGCCAAAAACAAAAAGATAACACCGGAAAAGTTACTGCCGTTTCCGTGGGATAAGAAAAAGAATCCGAAGCACAGCGATAAAAAGACGGAGTTAACGCCGGAACAACAGCGCGAGCGAATGGCAGAATTAGTTAAGAAATTAGGTGATACAACAATATAGAAACTATGGCAGGTAAAAGTACAATAAGCATAACTTTTAAGTTAGACGGCGACGCTAAGAGTTTTAAAGATTTAGCAAAAGACGCAGAGGGGCTAAAAAAAGTTATAACGTCCACTGTGTCGGAAGCGCAGCAACTGAAAGGCAGTGCCATAAATTTTGCTGCACTGGCTACCGGATTGGACGCAGCGCAGCGTAGCTTTAACCAGTTGCAGGCAGGAATGAAGAATTTAGCGGACGCATACGCCGTACAAGAGGTAGCAGAAACACAATTGGCTACCGTTATGGGGCAGCGCATGGGGGCAACTGATGCGGAGATACAGAGTATTAAGGAGCTGGCAAGCGCACAGCAGGAATTAGGCGTTATCGGTGATGAGGTACAATTATCGGGAGCGCAGCAGGTGGCTACTTTCTTGAATGAAAAAGCAAGTTTGGAAACCCTGCTACCGGCTATGAATAATTTGTTAGCACAGCAAAAGGGGCTTAACGCTACAACGCAGGACGCGGTAACGGTGGGTAACTTAATGGGTAAAGTAATGCAGGGGCAAACGTCCGCTTTAACCCGTGTAGGTATCACCTTTGACGAAGCCGAGGAAAAAGTGTTAAAGTACGGTACAGAGCAGGAACGCGCGGCGATGTTGGCACAGGTGATTACTAACAATGTCGGAAACATGAACGCCCAATTAGCACAGACCGAAAGCGGGAAGCAGCAACAGTTAGTTAATACGTTGGGCGATATGAAAGAAGAATTAGGCGCAATGGTAAACGGAGCACTACCTTTTGTAACCATTACGGCCCAATCTGCTACAGCTCTAACCAGCATTACCACACTGGTAGCAGGTATAAAGACATTATCGACAACACTGTACACGAGCGTTAAAGCATTTGCAGCCTCAACGGTAGCAATGGTTAAGAATAAGGGCGTAGTACTGGCAACGGCTGCGGCTCAAAAGATTGTATCTGCCGCTACTGTGGCGTGGACGGCTGTACAAAAGGTACTTAATTTAGTGCTTACCATGAACCCGATAGGCATAATCATTACCGCTATCGGCGCACTGGTAGCCGCTATTATATATGCGTATAACAACTGCGAGGGATTCCGTAAGATAGTAGATAAGGTTTGGGAGGCTATAAAGCCGTTGGCTAATGCCATAATGAACGGATTAGCCAAAGCCTTTGAGTGGTTGGTAGAAAAATGTAAGGAAGCGTGGGAATGGCTAAAAAACATTTTAGGGCTGGGAGGCAAGAAAGTAGAGGTAGCCGTAGAAGTATCAAAGCCGAAAGCAGCCCCTACCATTGATTTGGGAGGAGTAAAAAATAAGTATAAGGATTACAAGCCAACGACTACCGGAACCGGAACGCCAAAGGCTACAAGCAACGCCCCTGCATGGAAAGAGGATGCGGCCACGCTAAAAGAGATTACCGATAATATCCAAATACTTACCAGCAAGTTACAGACAGCAAGCAAAACGGAAGCCGCGCTGATTAATCAGCAAATCGCAGATTGGAAAGAAAAAGCCGATGCGATAGAAAATGCAGGTAAAGCCGCAGAAGATAATACGCCGCTTTGGAAAGAGGACGCAACTACGCTAAAAGGGATTACCGATAATATCCAAATCCTTACTGATAAGCTACAGAACGCGACAGCCGAGGAAGCGGTATTAATAAATCAGCAAATAGCGAAATGGGAAGAAAAGGCAGACGCAATTAAGAACGCAGGTAAAACAACCGGAAATACTGTACTATGGAAAGAGGACGCAGCCACGCTAAAGGATATAGGCGATAATATCCAAATCCTTACTGATAAGTTACAGACCGCTACCGTAGATGAAGCCGCACTAATTAACCAGCAGATTAAGGCATGGGACGATAAGGCAGACGCTATTAGGAACGCTGGTAAAGAAGCGGAGAAAACAGCGGCAAGTACGGGTAAAGCCCTAAAAGACGGCTGGGGAGGTATTAAGAGTATCGGCAGCAGCATAGAGGGTATAACCGAAAGTCTGAAAGGGAACGGCAGTGCATGGCAGATAGTGTGTGGTATTGTTGACGGATTTATAGGACTGTACGAGGGAATACAAACTGTTATCAGCATTATAAATCTACTGACCGCTGCGAGTGCCGCGCACGCTGTAACAAAGGGTGTAGAAGCAGGCTCAGAAACAACAGAGGCGACCGTAAGGGCTACAGCCGCCGCAACCAATGCGGCAACGTCTGTAGCAGTTATTACTGCTAACAAATTAGAGGCGGCAAGCTGGAAAGAGTTAGCCGCGTCCGAGTATATGGCAGCACACGCCTATATCCCGTTTGCCGGCTTT
>ULMJ01038396.1_pt1 | contig 25299 bp, 16 predicted proteins | sample 1951641 | NCBI WGS metagenome assembly ULMJ01 (sample SAMEA4835550, study PRJEB28245) | human gut metagenome | biome: gut microbiome; material: fecal sample | place: Denmark | collected 2008 | reverse complement strand
CGGAGCCAGCCTTCGTGTTTGTCGAGCGGCAGATACCAGTGTTTCGTCTCGCGCATCACGGGCTCACTTCCGCTGATGGCGCTCTTCGGATTAATCAGGTCCGTGGGGCTGAGGCTGGTGCCGCACTTCTCGCACTGGTCGCCATAAGCGCCCTCTGCATGGCAGTGGGGGCATTCGCCTGTGATATAACGGTCGGCAAGGAACGTCTTGGCTTCCTCGTCGTAGTATTGCATGCTGTTTTTTTCGATGAATTCACCTTTCTCGTACAGCTTGCGGAAGAACTCGGAAGCTGTATCATGATGCGTCTTCGAAGTGGTACGGCTATACACATCAAATGACACGCCGAACTCCTTGAATGAGTCTTTGATAAGTGTATGGTAACGGTCTACGATATCCTGCGGCGTCACGCCCTCTTTCTTGGCACGGATAGTGATGGGTACTCCGTGCTCGTCCGAACCACCGATAAAGATTACATCTTCCTTTTTCAGTCTCAGGTAGCGGACGTAGATATCGGCAGGTACATAAACTCCTGCCAGATGTCCGATATGAACCGGTCCGTTAGCGTAGGGCAATGCCGACGTAACGGTAGTGCGTTTGAATTTCTTTTCCATTGTGATATATCTATGTCTTTTGTTATGAGCGCATTTTGGTGTGCAAAGATAGCGGTTTTCAGCTAAAATCGACGAATAAAGTTTGTATTATATATATCACAGTTATATTTTACCTCCGACTGTACCCTCACTGTATCCGGAATGCACTGACTCCGCATAAAAGGCGTTAAAAGTTCATGTCCATTTGTTTTATACGAAATATATTCCGTATTTTGCGTTGCATAAAATATGTAACGTAAAATATGTAATGTTGCTTATGAAACTACAGGAGATGCACCCTAAGAATCCTTTTTTAGTTTATGGCTATGCGGGGCCCCGTTTCTTTTGCGATCGTGAGGTAGAAACGCAAAAGATACTATCCGCCTTGAATAATGAAAGGAATATGACCTTGATTGCCCCTCGGCGCATGGGGAAGACCGGATTAATAAAAAATGTATTCCATGCTTTACAGGAGCAGAGCCCGGAAGTGGCTTGCTTTTATATGGATATTTTTGCTACACGTGATTTGTCTGCATTTGTTCGTCTGCTGGCGAAGACTGTATTGGGGCAACTTGATTCCCTCAGTGAAAGCGTATTGCATAAGTTGACTTCTTTCTTTCGTTTCTGTCGTCCGGTGATAAGTACGGATGAACTGACGGGAATTCCTTCGGTGACACTGGATTTTGTTTCGAATAAGTCCGAACAGACCTAAGGAAATCTTTGACTATATGGCGGCTTCGGGCAGGCATTGCTATATTGCTATTGATGAATTCCAGCAAATAGCTTCTTATCCGGAAGAAGGAACGGAAGCATTGCTTCGTTCTTATATTCAGTTTCTTCCAAATGTACGTTTTATTTTTGCCGGTAGTAGCCAGCATTTGATGACGGAAATGTTTATGTCTGCTAAACGTCCCTTTTACCAAAGTACTCAATTGATGGTGCTGGCTGAAATAGATGAAGAGTTATATTATCAATTTGCAAAGAACTTTTTTAAGCAAAAAGGGCATCGGTTGAATAAATCCGTGTTTAATAGTATATATATGCGCTTCGAAGGGCATACCTGGTATGTACAGGCTTTGTTGAATCGTCTGTATGAACAGGATGAATCTATTGTAGATATCAGTCAGGCGGAACAGGCTTTGAGGGGAATTCTCGAAGAAAACACTCCTGTTTATCAGAATTTGATACTTTTGCTGACGGATAATCAGTTCGCATTGATGCAAGCCATTGCCCGTGAAATAAAAGTGCAGGCTCCTAATAGTGGGGAGTTTATTTTGGGACATGGCTTGAAAACTCCCAGTAGTGTCAATGTAGCTTTGAAATCATTGGTGGAAAAAGAACTCGTTTATAAATCTGCGGATGGATATATGGTGTACGACCGTTTTATGGGAATGTGGTTACTTCAAAATTAATTGTTATTTTTAAGATATAAAAGATGAGACATGATATTAAAGTCATCGCTTTCGATGCCGATGATACTCTCTGGAGCAATGAGCCTTTCTTTCAGGAAGTGGAACGGAAATATACGGAGTTGCTGAGCGATTACGGCAGTGCAAAGGAGATTTCGGCAGAACTGTTTAGAACAGAGATGAGTAACCTGGAATGTCTGGGTTATGGTGCCAAAGCATTTACCATTTCGATGGTTGAGACGGCTTTGCAGATTAGCAATCAGACGATTGCAGCAGATAAGATACAGCAAATTGTTCTTCTGGGTAAATCTTTGCTTGAAATGCCGATTGAATTGCTGTCCGGTGTGGAAGATACGCTGAAAGCATTGAAAGAACAAGGCTGCTATCGACTGGTAGTGGCAACAAAAGGCGACCTGTTGGATCAGGAACGTAAACTGAAACGCTCTGGACTGATCTCTTATTTCGACCATATTGAAATCATGTCCGATAAGACGGAGAAAGAATATAACCGCTTGTTGCAAGTACTGCAGGTGGCTCCTGAGGAATTCCTGATGATTGGCAACTCGTTGAAATCTGATATTCAGCCAGTGTTGGCGATAGGCGGATATGGCGTGCATATTCCTTTTGAGGTGATGTGGCAGCATGAGGTAGTGGAGACATTTACACATTCCAGACTGAGACAAATGAAAAGTCCGGTGGAATTGTTGGACTGGCTTTGATTGGTTGGATATAAAGAAGTTGTTAGTTACGCCGCGAAATCTGGTATTCCACCTTATACATGTGATCGAAGTATTCCACCCAATCGTTGGGGGCTATACCTATTTGCAGACCGTAGAAGAAAGTTCCTTTCTCCCGGTTTGCTTGCATTTGCTTTATTAATTCCGGTTTACACTTCGGTATGCGGAAATCACTGATTAATAGAACGTCTGCATTCATATAACGGTTCTGGTCGAGCATTCTGAATGTATCTTTCAGCATCCGGGTGGCATCCGTATCACCGGTGAACGGGTGGCTGAAAAATTCCATCAGTTTCTGCCGTTCACACCGTACGTCGATGGTCCGGGTAGCTACGGAGAAAGTAATCAGAAAACATTCCCTGTCCTGCAACTCCGCTATTTCGATGAGTTTTATCAGCAGAGAATTGGCCATTTTTTCCGGTTTGCCCGTCATGCTGCCCGACGTGTCGAGGCACACAATCATCGGGCCTTTCAGGATGGCGGGCTTTGCTTCCAGGCGTCGGGAAGGTTGCATGATTTCTGATTTGTAGCGAAAGGTTTGCAACTTCTGCGTGAAGTATTTTAGCATGAAGACGTCTTGCAATTCGCTGTCAGAGTAGTAAAGCAATTCTGAGGGGAGCAGGGCGTTCAAGTCGTTGCCGGTGGTGACACCCAGGATGTCGCTTTTCTGTGAGTGTGATAACTTATAGATGCTACCTTCCGTCACGTATACCTGTTTGCTACCTTCATCGTCGGCAATCCGGCCCATACGGTTGGCTACTTTCAGGAGCTCGGGATATTCTTTTTGCAGTTTTACGATCTTGCGGATACTCTCGAAGTCGATAGTATTCCAAAGGCCGTTCATCATGCTCCATGCCTGAAAGAATTCTTCTTGTTCCACCTGGTGCTCTTTCAGGTATTCCGGTATCTTGCTCAGGCTGGTCTTCAGTTTCTTTTCCAGAAAGTCTTTCCGGTCGTTCAGGTTTTTCTCTTTCTGTTCCTGTAGTTTCTGCTGGAAGGAGTCTTCCCAGTCACTTAACATTTTCTCCCAGACAGAAGGGTCGTGTTGTTGCTCTTTGTCACCGAACATGTGTTCGTAGAATGGCTCGTCGAAAGCATTCTCTTTGTAGTCTTCTTTGATTTTTCTCAGAAGCGCCTGCCAGCCGTCGCGCTTCTCCTTTATCCAGTTGAGGGCACTTTCCATTTCTCCGAGTTCGGACTGTGCTCTTTGCATCTGGAACTTTTCCTGTTCGAGGAATTGCCAGACGAATTGTGTGGTGATGTCATAGAATATACGTGCATGAACTTCATTTTCCAGAACTTGCAGTTTGATGGAAGGGTTGTTCATGATAGACAGCAGATAAAGATACAGAGGGTCTTCCGTTTCGCCATATGCGTTTTCGGCACACTCTCCGGTCTGTACGAATTTCTCGACTACCTTTGCGTAGAAGTTTATATCATACTTCTTTTTGGTCAGTCCCGCCATATTGCTGCAAGTTGAATTGTAGTTTTTCCTCTTCAATCTCTACGTTCCGCAGTTTTTTCCGTACTTCGTCCGAGAAGCGGCTGACCAGGTCTTTGTCCGCTTGGGGCACAAAGATATTATCTGTGCATAAGGTGTCGGTGAGACTGAGCAGACGTTGTGAGAGTTGGTTCAGTTCGTTCCGGTAGTCGCGGGTGGTTATGCGGGGCGTATTGTCGAATATTTGAGGCTCTTTATTGGCGGCAGAAATACTTTTCGTCTCTTTTTTCTTTTGTGTCATGGGGTAGCGCACACCGTCTATGAGCAGAAACTCCGTGCCTTCCCTGTATAAGTTCACCCGTTGTTGTGGAGCGGAAGACGGACCTGTGCCCGGATAACACCGGATGATGGAACGTCCCGGGTTTAGCGGATCGGGATAGATGAGGGCTTGCCGGGGCGAGTTTTCCCTTTTCTGTTCTTTCAGTGCGAGGTAATCCACGGCAAAGATGTAGGTATGACCTGTGCCATGCTCTTCTATATGATAGTAGAAATAGTCCGTAATCTCCAGATCATTCTTTGGAGAAGTATTGTTTTTGAAGTCTTCCAAAGCTTGTCGTACCCGGCTTATCCGGATGTCAGCTTTTATGGACTCTGTAATTTCTTCCATCTCTTCCAGGCAAGAGGTGAATAACTCCCGAAGCACCAACTGGTGGATGGGTGCGCATTCGTCTGCTTCGTTCCAGAGGCAATGATAGAGAGGAAGCAAGTCTGCGGCGTTAACTTCCATCCGTCCGTTGATGAAGGCTGAGGCTTTCAGTAGTTGCACGATGTTTTTCCAGCGGCGGTCGCTTACGTATATGCTGCGTGCTGTGTCTTCATCGTCCAGTGGAAGTCGTTTCAATTGTCGGCGGACGTTGGTGATGTACTGCAATATATCGCTGGGTACGGCTACCTGTCCTATTTGTTTGCGCCATTCCACATATTCTTCTTCGCCGATTTGAAGGTCTGCGGGGACGGTTATTTCTTTGTCATTGTCGTCGAGCAACATACTGTGGAAAGTCTTTTCATCTTGCACGCAGGTGCAGATGATACGCAACAGGAATCTGTCCCACAAGGCTTCCAGACCTTCGCCGTGTGCAGGCAGTTCGTTGCTGGCGGCAATCAGGAGTTTGAGTGGCAGTTTGATTTCACTGTCTCCATTGCGGTAAATTTTCTCATTGATGGCGGTGAGTAATGAATTCTGTATGGCAGGCCCGGCTTTCCATATTTCATCCAGAAACACGACGCTTGCTGTGGGCAGATACCCTTCGACGGCACGCTCGTATTTATCAAACTCTTTCAGGCGGTTGATGCTGATGGGGCCAAATATCTCGTCGGGGGTGGAGAAGCGGGACATCAGATACTCAAAAGCTTTCGCTTCCTTGAATGCAGCTTTCAGGCGGCGTGCTACCATAGATTTGGCTACACCCGGAGGTCCTAATAAGAGAACACTTTCACCAGCCAGCGCAGCCAACAGCGATAAGCCTAGTTCCGTATCTTTTTCATAAACTCCCTGGTTGATGGCAGTCAATAGTTGCTGCATTCTGTTTCTTATGTCCATAATTCTTTTTATATACTTCATTTTTTTTGTAAGCGGCTTCAAATATATGAAATCTTTATACGGAATGCAGACAAAATTTTCGATTTATTCTTAATAAAAGAGTATCTTTGGTGCAGTATTTTCTAAAGGGGCGCATTTTACTAAATGATGGTACATTTTTATGATAAACATGAGAAATGCTATGAAGAAGGAAAAGAAACATTGGTTACATCTTTACAACCGGATATTGTCCGGCGGATTAGTCTTACTTGGCTTTAGTGCATGTGATAGTATGGGAGAGGCTCCTTGCGAATACGGGCAGCCTCATTGTGACTTTGGACTGAAAGGTAAAGTATTGGATGAACAACAGCAGCCTATTGATGGTGCAAGAATTATAGTGAAGGAGTTGGATTATGACGGCAAACCTGTCGGCTATGATCGCCCCGATACTTTGTACACTAAGGACGGGGAATATGATTTTCAGGATAAGGGAGTGACCAATTACGGCAGATACCGCGTGGTGTGCGAAGATCCGTCTGGTGTTTACAAAGCGGACTCTACTGATGTGAAGATGACTCCGACAGGCGGTAAGGGCTGGTATGAAGGCAGCGATACTAAAGAGGTGAATTTTAATTTGAAGAAAAAAGAATGAGTGACCTTTCGATACAAAGAAAGCTTGCCCTGGAAATAGCCCGAAAGATACGGAATAACCTGAAAGAGTTGCACCCCCTGAAACAACTCTTCTGGGAATGTACTTTGCGCTGTAATTTGCACTGCAAACATTGTGGAAGTGACTGCAAACGGATGGCGGCAGTGAAAGATATGCCTGCCGAAGACTTTCTGCGTACCATTGACTCTATTACCCCTCATGTAAATCCCAATAAAGTAAGCATTATCATCACTGGCGGTGAACCCTTGATGCGGGAGGATCTGGAAGAAATTGGTCTGGCTCTTTATCGCCGCGGTTATCCGTGGGGCATGGTTTCTAACGGACTTTATCTGACGAAAGAGCGCTTGCAACACCTCATGGCTGCCGGACTCCATTCTGTCACCATCAGTCTGGATGGTTTTGCCGAAGACCATAATTGGCTGCGCGGACATCCCGGAAGCCACACCCGCGCTCTGGAAGCCATAAAGATGCTGGTGCACGAGCCTGAACTGACTTGGGATGTGGTGACTTGTGTTAACCGCCGTAATTATCCTTATCTGAATGAGTTAAAGACTTCTTTATATAAAATAGGCGTCCGCCATTGGCGGATGTTTACCATCTTTCCCGTAGGACGTGCTGCTTTGTATCCTGATTTTCAGTTGACAGATGAAGAATTTACCGGAGTGATGGAATTCATAAAGGATACCCGTAGAGAGGGGAAGATGCATCTGAGCTATGGTTGCGAGGGCTTTCTCGGTAATTATGAAGGGGAAGTGCGGGACAACTTCTTTGCCTGCAATGCCGGGATCACTGTCGGTTCTATACTGATAGGCGGTTCCATATCCGCTTGTCCCAGCATCCGCAGCGATTTCCATCAGGGAAATATATATCAGGACGATTTCATGCAGGTCTGGGAAGAGCGTTTCCAGCCTTTCCGCAATCGTGACTGGATGAAGAAGGATGCTTGTGGCGACTGTTCTTTTTTCCGCTATTGCGAAGGGAACGGGATGCACCTGCGCGACGGAAACGGTGATTTGTTGTTCTGCCATTCAAAGAGGCTGCTACATTAATTCTGTGAATCAGGAGTTGAAATTCGTTCATAACCGTACAGTAATGAGTTTTCACCACAGAGTATCACAGAGTTCTATTCTTTTCTTTCCCTTTCCCGTTGCAGGATTGCATAAAAAGCGTATATTTGTCTCATTGTATCATGAATTTAAAGTTAACGAACTATGATAACAAACCAATTGCTTCGTCCTGCCAGCATTGTAGTGGTGGGAGCATCCAATAATGTGCACAAACCGGGAGGTGCTATCCTGCGTAATCTTATCAACGGTGGTTATACTGGAGAACTGCGTGCCGTAAATCCGAAAGAAACTGAAGTACAAGGCGTGACGGCGTATGCTGACGTGAAGGACATTCCTGAAACAGAACTTGCCATACTCGCCATTCCTGCCCAGATGTGTCCCGATGCTGTAGAAGTGCTTGCTGCGGAGAAGGAAGTGCGGGCATTCATCATTCTCTCCGCCGGATTTGGCGAAGAAACGCACGAGGGTGCTCTGTTGGAAGACCGTATTCTGGAAACTGTGAATAAGTACGGCGCTTCCCTGATTGGTCCCAACTGCATCGGCCTGATGAATACTTGGCATCATAGTGTGTTTAGCCAACCTATCCCCCAACTGCACCCGCAGGGCGTAGACCTTATCTCTAGTTCCGGTGCGACGGCCGTTTTCATTCTGGAAAGTGCCGTTACCAAAGGTTTGCAGTTCAACTCCGTCTGGTCTGTGGGAAATGCAAAGCAGATAGGCGTGGAAGACGTGTTGCAATATATGGACGAGAATTTCCGGCCGGGAGAAGACTCTAAAATCAAACTACTTTATATTGAAAGCATTGGCGATCCCGACCGCTTACTGTTTCATGCATCCTCTTTGATAAAGAAAGGTTGCAAGATTGCCGCCATTAAGGCGGGCAGTAGCGAGAGTGGCAGCCGTGCGGCTTCTTCGCACACCGGTGCCATTGCCAGCAGTGACTCTGCTGTAGAAGCGCTGTTCCGTAAGGCAGGCATTGTTCGTTGCTATTCGCGCGAGGAACTGACGACTGTAGGTTGCATCTTTACCTTGCCCGAACTGAGAGGAAAGAACTTCGCTATCATCACCCATGCCGGAGGCCCGGGCGTGATGCTGACCGATGCGCTGAGTAAGGGCGGACTGAACGTACCCAAACTGGAAGGTCCTGTTGCCGATGAGCTGAAAAGCAAACTCTTCCCCGGTGCCGCTGTAGGTAATCCGATTGATATCCTTGCCACGGGAACTCCTGACCATCTACGCCTCTGCCTGGAATATTGCGAAGAGAAGTTTGAGAATATAGACGCTGTGCTGGCCATCTTCGGAACGCCGGGGTTGGTCACCATGTTCGAGATGTACGATGTGCTGCATGAGAAGATGCAAACGTGCAGTAAACCGATATTCCCTATTCTGCCTTCCATCAACACTGCCGGAGCGGAAGTGGCCGCTTTCCTTGCCAAAGGCCATGTGAACTTTGCCGATGAAGTAACCTTGGGTACAGCACTTTCCCGCATTATGAATGCCCCCCGACCTGCTGCCAACGAAATAGAACTTTTCGGTGTGGACGTACCGCGCATCCGCCGCATTATTGACTCAATCCCCGAAGACGGATACATCCAGCCGCATTATGTGCAAGCATTGCTTCATGCCGCAGGTATCCCTATAGTAGAAGAATTCGTGTCAGCCAATAAGGATGAAGTACTTGCATTTGCCCGCCGCACAGGTTTCCCCGTCGTGGCAAAGGTGGTAGGCCCTGTTCATAAGTCCGATGTCGGTGGCGTGGTGCTTAATATAAAAGGAGAACAACATCTGGCATTCGAGTTTGAGCGTATGATGCAGATTCCTGAAGTAACCGGTATCCTGGTGCAGCCCATGCTGCAAGGGACGGAACTGTTTGTCGGTGCCAAGTATGAAGCGAAGTTCGGACACGTAGTACTCTGTGGTCTGGGCGGTATTTTTGTGGAAGTGCTTAAAGATGTTTCTTCCGGTCTGGCGCCCCTTTCCTACGAGGAGGCTTACTCTATGATTCATTCTCTCCGGGCTTATAAGATTATCAAGGGAACGCGCGGGCAGAAGGGAGTGAATGAGGATAAGTTTGCGGAAATTATTGTGCGTCTCTCCACCTTGCTGCGCTTTGCAACGGAGATTAAGGAAATGGACATCAATCCGCTGCTGGCTACGGAAAAACATGTGATTGCAGTGGATGCACGTATCCGGATCGAAAAAAAATAATAATGGGAGAGAGAAAGAGAGAGTTGACAAGGAGACAAGGGGACGAGGTAATAAGGGGCTGCGCGAAGTTTGTATGCCGCATATTCCTTTGGCCCCCTCATCCCTTCTTCCCTCGTCCCCTTGTCTCTTTGTCAACTTCTTCCCTTGTCAACTTTCTCCTTCGTCCCCTGCTGTTCCTTGTCTTTGTGATGCAGGCTCTGTTGCTTTTTTCTCAAGGCACAGAGCGCTTTTTCAGTCAGTATAACTTTAAGTTTATTACGGAAAGCGCAGGACTGCCCTATAGCTTTGTCAGTGATATATTTAAGGACTCCGGAGGATATGTCTGGGTTGCCACGCACTATGGGATAGGGCGCTACGACGGTTATCAATTCTTGAATTATGGCACACAGACCGAACCGATACGGTTGAAGAACGACTTCGTTCATAAGATTTGTGAAGATAACTTCCGGCGGTTGTGGATTGCATCCGAAGGGGGAGTTGATATTCTTGACCTGAATACTTACTCCCTGGTTAAACTATCCTTTCCTGCGGATAGCCCGTTGCGGCAACTGATGGATGAATATGTCAGTACTATTTACAAGGACCAACAAGGCGATTTATGGATTTCCGGTAACAAGGATTTGTGGTGCATAGAACTGGATGATAAAGGCGGGGTTAAGGACTATTATTGTCTGAAGAATGCTTCTACATCGCCTGTGCATGCCATCCTTGATATTGGTTGGGCGGTTTGTGCAGGCATGGATAATCAGGTGTGCCGCGTTGAGAAACATTCCGGCAACCTTCTGAAAGCAGACATCCTTTCCGACAGTCTGGTGTCTTTCAGTGAAGACTGGCGCATTTCATGTATGCAGGCGGATGGTGATGTGTTGTGGATTGGTTCCAATCGTGGACTCTTCAAATACAATCATCCCGAGCGCAGCCTGAAACGATACCGTTACTCTACCCATCGTCCCGGAATGTTGAGTCAGGCTTACATAACGGACATCAAACTCACGGAACGCGGACATCTGATTGTCTCCACCCTTAACGGTCTGAACGTTTACCACAAAGACACGGATACCTTCTCCTTTATCCGCCAGACCAGCGACCGGAGTAGTGTCACCATCAACTGCAATGCCATCAATTGCCTGTTTACTGATGGAGAAACCATCTGGCTTGGTACAGAGACCGGAGGCATTAACCTTCTTTCTCCGAAGCGTTTGCAAACCGAACTGTGGACATGCGGAGATGCTTCCGTAACTACTGATACCCCTACACCAGTGAATGCCGTAGACGAAGATAAGGATGGCAACCTCTGGATTGCACTTGTGGAGCGCGGTTTGATGAAGTGGAACCAGGAAAAAAAATCCTGCGTCCACCATCTTTTCTCTCCTAACGACATTACTTCTATTAGCAACAATACCCTGATGGGGGTCCTGATAGACTCGGATAACCGCCTGTGGGCATACACTTGGGGCGTAGGTATCAACGAACTGGACCTGAACATCCCCAATAACCGTACCTTCAAACGCTACACTTGTGATAATATCCCCGAACTGGAAGGTGACTTCGTCAACAGCGCCTGCGAAGATATGATTAACCACGGGATATGGTTCGGCTCTACGCGTGGGATACACTTCTATGATAAGCGGAAAGACACTTTTACCAGAGTATTGTTCGACCAGTCTGATAATGAGTTTGAGGCTGTCCATGCCCTTTTGATAGACAAGAAGAAACGCTTGTGGATAGGTACCACGCAAGGCGTATTTATTATAGACCTGCCCTCTTTCTCCAAATCGAACAAGCGTTTTGATTATAAATACCTGCGGTATAAACTGGACAGCCCGGAGTCTACACAACTGGAAAAGATAAACAGCATCTTCGAAGACCGGAACGGCACCATCTGGTTGGGTGGCAACGGAAGCGGGCTCTATCAGTTGACGAGCGACAAGAATAACCATTTTGTCTTTAAGTGCTACACCACCCGTCACGGATTGTCCAATAACACCATTATCGGTATGGCGGAGGATGGACAGGGCAACCTGTGGCTGACAACGAATGATGGTCTCTCACGCCTGAACCTTCAGTCGATGACGTTCAGTAACTATACGCAGGCCGACGGTTTGCCTGCTACTCAATTCTACTGGAACGGTATCCATTATTCGGCAAGGCATGATTTTATTTATCTGGCTACGATAGATGGACTGGTCATCGTTTACTCCGACAATGAAACCTCATTGCCTTCCGCTTCACAAGTGAAGCTCTCTTCGCTGGCAATCGGCGGGAATACCATTTACCCTTCCAGTGGCGATTATTTTAAAAAGACGATAACCCTGTCGCCCCGGATTTCCCTGCACGAAAAGGAGAATCGTTTCTCCATTGGTTTCACTACGCAGAATTATGGTAACAGCAGCCGTATCCGCTTTGCCTATCGCCTGGAAGGGTATGAGGACGAATGGAACGAAACTCAGCCGGGCGACTGCATGGCACGCTATGCTTCCGTGCCTCCTGGAAACTATACGTTGCAGGTGCGTGCCACGGATGAACTGGGTCAATGGTCGGACCGGACGACGGAGATAGAAGTGGATATCGCTCCTTATTTCTATAAATCCGGTTGGTTCTATTTGCTTTTGGTGGTGCTCACCTGCCTTGCCATTTATTTGTTCTATAAAAGAAAAACCCGGAGCTACCGGGAACAGAAAGCGCGACTGGAACAGGAAGTGGAATTACGTACACAGGAGTTGGCCGTTCAAAACAAGCAACTGGAAGCAATGGCACAGCACGTCAGGGAGATAACAGAGGAGAAGATTGCTTTCTTTACGAACATCACCCATGAGTTCCGGACACCTGTCACACTTATTCACGGTCCTATTGAGCATGCCCTAAAAGAAACGCAAGACGAGGGCGTAAAGGCGCAGTTGCAGATTGCCGAACGAAACTCCCGCTATCTGCTTTCACTGGTGAATGAGCTGATGGACTTCCGGAAACTGGATATGGATAAGGTGGTACTGGAATGCCATTCTACGAATTTCATCGAGTTCCTGTCCGAGTTACTCATACCTTTCAGGGTCTTTGCAAAAGAACGGCAGATTGAAATCTCCACTTTTTTCCGTATGGACACGCCCTTTCTGGTGGTCGACACCGGATATATGCGCAAGGTGATGGTAAACCTCGTTTCCAATGCCATCAAGTTTACGCCGGACAGTGGTTGCATCCATATCTTTGTGGCCTCCGTCAGAGGAGAAGATGCGGAAAGAATGCTCTATATCAGTGTATGCGACACGGGCCATGGACTGGTAACGGAGGATATGGAGAAGATATTCGACCGTTTCTATCAATCCAAGAAGAGTACGAAATATCCCGTTTACGGGCAGAGTGGCACGGGCATCGGCCTGTTCCTTTGCCGGAAGATTGTAGAATTGCATGGAGGGGAAATCTGTGCCCGCAACAACCGTGGCCTGGGAGCCTCGTTTCGCATACTGATGCCATTGGTTCCCGGTGAAAGCGTGGAATCGGTCGGGGAAGTGGTGGAACTGCCCGATGATGGGTATATGCCTGATAGGACGCAGTTCGATGATGGACAGAAGAAAGAAACTATTTTGATTGTAGAAGATAACCGGGATATGCGTTCGTATATCCGCACGTTGCTGGTGGGAGATTACCGTCTGTTTGAGGCGGGAGACGGGCAGGAGGCATTGGAAATTGTTCAGAAGCATACGGTTGATTTAATAGTGAGCGACCTGATGATGCCTGTGATGGACGGTATGGAGTTGTCACGTCGCATCAAGGATAATCTGGCTACTTCCCACATCCCGTTCCTGATGCTCACGGCGCTCCGCTCGGATGTGCAGGAAAAGAGGAGTTTTGAGATAGGTGTGGACGAGTATCTCTGCAAGCCTTTTGATGAGGAGGTGCTTCGGCTCCGTATCCGCAATATCCTGAATCTGCGAGGGAAATATAAGAAAATGTTCTCGGCAAGCAGCAACGTGGAGGAACTGCACGTGAAAGAGGAGTCGAGGGACAAGACGTTTATTACGAATGCCGTCAATCTGATGAAGGAGAACTATGCCGATTCGGAATATAACCTGGAGCGGTTTGTGCGCGATATGGGGTATAGCAAGACATTAGTCAACAAGAAGATGCAGGACCTGACGGGGCAGCCCATCGGCCAGTTTATGAAGAACTACCGCCTGAACGTAGCGCAACGGATGATACAGGAAGGTCCGGGCGATGTGAATGTTTCTGAGATAGCTTATGCCGTTGGCTTCAACGACCCCAAATATTTTACGAAGTGTTTCAAGGAGTTCTTCGGGTATCTGCCAAGTTCAAAGCTGGGGAAGAAATGAGAGGGCTACAAGTAACGAGCTACAAGTGGCTGCTCTATACTTGTAGCTCGTAGCTTGTTACTCGTAGCTTGTTACGTGTAATATTGTCTCGTTCTTTACTATATTCGTCCCAAACTTTCTTATTTTCCCCTTTTCTAAGAGAAAAAACGCCTACTTTTGCATATCATCCTGAACAATAAATACCATGAAAATCAAACTCTATTTATTTATTCTGTTTGCAACCGTCCTGTCGGTTCACTTATCTGCCAATCCTATTAACGGTCTGCTCGAAAGAATAGACCGGGGCGCATCGAAGAAATTCATCATTGAACTTAATAAAGATGCGAATGACTTTTTTGAATTGGACCAGAAAGGTAATAAAGTTGTCGTACGTGGTAATAACTACGTGAATATAGCAACCGGCATCAACTGGTATCTGAAATACTACGCCGGCGTTCACCTCTCCTGGAATGGTATGCAGGCACAACTTCCTCCGGTATTGCCACCTGTTTCCCAAAAAGAGCGTCACGAAACTTCTCTTTCGCTACGCTACGATTTCAATTATTGCACCTACTCCTACACCATGGCTTTCTGGAACTGGGAGCGTTGGGAACGTGAACTCGACTGGATGGCCCTGCATGGCATTAACATGCCTTTGGCGGCTGTGGGACAAGAGTGTATCTGGTTTAATATGCTTCAAAAACTGGGTTATGCTAAAGAAGAAATAAACCGTTTCATTGCCGGCCCCGCTTTCTTGGCCTGGTGGGCCATGAATAATCTGGAGGGATGGGGTGGCCCCAATCCCGACTCTTGGTATGCACAGCAGGAAGCTTTGCAGAAGAAAATCCTGAAGCGTATGCGTGAATATGGCATAAAACCTGTTTTCCCCGGATATTCGGGTATGGTTCCCCATGATGCTGACGAGAAGTTGGGGCTGAACCTGACGAAATCCGATTTGTGGAACGGCTTCACGCGTCCCGCTTTCCTGCAACCCACCGATACCCGTTTTGCCGAGATAGCCGACTTATACTATCGTGAACAGGAAAAGCTCTTCGGCAAGGCTGATTACTATTCCATGGACCCTTTCCATGAAGCTGAGAATGCCGCTTCGGTAGATTTCGATGCGGCAGGCAAATCCATCATGGCAGCCATGAAGCGCGTTAACCCGAAAGCCACTTGGGTGGTGCAGGGCTGGACGGAAAATCCGCGTCCGGAAATGATAAAGAATATGCAGAACGGAGATTTGCTGATACTGGATTTGTTCAGCGAGTGCCGTCCCATGTGGGGAATTCCTTCCATCTGGAAGCGTGATAAAGGTTACGAGCAGCATGACTGGCTGTTTTGTATGTTGCTGAATTTTGGTGGCAATGTAGGTCTGCACGGCCGCATGGACCAGTTGCTCGATAACTTCTACCAGACTAAAGATAATCCGTTGGCTGCCCATCTGAAAGGCATCGGCCTGACAATGGAAGGCTCGGAGAATAATCCGGTTATGTTTGAACTGATGTGCGAACTTCCCTGGCGTCCTGAGAAATTCACCAAGGAGGAATGGTTGAAGGATTATCTCTTTGCCCGCTACGGTGTGAGAGACGGGAAGATAGAAAAGGCATGGACGTTGCTTGCCAACTCCATTTATAATTGTCCTTTCGGAAACAACCAGCAGGGGCCTCACGAGTCCATCTTTTGCGGGCGTCCTTCGATGAATAACTTCCAGGCATCGAGCTGGTCGAAGATGAAGAACTATTACGACCCTACTGTTACGGAAGAGGCCGCGCGGCTCATGCTCGAAGTGGCTGATAAATATCGTGGCAACAATAACTTTGAATATGACTTGGTAGACATCGTGCGCCAGTCTCTTTCTGATAAAGGGCGCATTGTTTATAACCGGACTATCGCTGATTTCAAGAGCTTTGATAAGCGTAGCTTTGCCCGCGACTCTCAGAAGTTCCTGGATATATTGCTGTTGCAAGACCGCCTTTTGGGTACCCGTAGCGAGTTTCGTGTAGGCCGTTGGATTGAACAGGCGCGTAATCTGGGCACTACTCCCGAAGAAAAAGACTTGTACGAGTGGAATGCCCGCGTGCAGATAACTACCTGGGGCAATCGTGTATGTGCCGACAATGGTGGTCTGCGCGACTATGCGCATAAGGAGTGGAATGGCATCTTACGCGACTTTTACTATAAACGCTGGGCAGCCTACTGGCAAACTCTTCAAGACCAATTGGACGGTAAACCCGAAGTCGAGCTGGACTATTATGCAATGGAAGAGCCCTGGACATTGGCGAAGAATCCGTATGGTTCAGCTTCCGAAGGAAACAGCGTTGATGTGGCGAAAGAGGTGTTTGAGAAGGCGATGGTGAGTGATTAGTGATAATTAATTAACCCCTGTTGAACATGAAAAACTCTCAGCCCTCAACTCTCAATCCTCAGCCCAAAAAGCGTTTGCTTTCGCTTGACGTGCTGCGAGGGATTACTGTCGTCGGAATGATTCTCGTCAATAATTCCGGTGGAAAGTTATCCTACGAATCCCTGAAACATTCCGCATGGAACGGACTGACGCTTTGTGACCTGGTGTTTCCGTTCTTCCTGTTCATCATGGGAATTTCCACTTATATTGCCTTGAGCAAGTTCCATTTCCAGGCATCAGGCTCAGTAGTCCGTAAGATATTGAAACGCACTTTCGTTATTTTATGCATTGGTTGGGCTATTCACTGGTTCGATTTTATCTGCGACGGCGATTTCTTCCCTTTTGCCCATCTCCGGCTTACGGGGGTGTTGCCACGTATAGCCTTGTGCTATTGCATCGCTTCCTTTGTTGCCTTGTATGTCAATCATAAATATATAGGTTGGCTCATTGGCATCCTGCTGGCAGGCTATACTGTTTTGCTCTGTATAGGCAACGGATATGCACCGGATGATGTGAATCTGCTGGCAATTATAGACCGGAGTGTGTTAGGCGCCGACCACCTTTATCATAAAAGTCCGGTAGACCCGGAAGGACTTACCAGTACTTTGTCCGCTATTGCCCATACATTGATAGGCTTCTGCTGCGGAAAGCTCATTCTGGCTAAGGAAACCTTGGAGCAGAAAACGCTGAAACTGTTTGTAGTCGGCTTCATCCTGATGGCATGCGGTTTTGTGTTGACGGAGGCTTTGCCGCTGAACAAACGTATCTGGTCGCCCACCTTTGTACTGGTCACCTGCGGATTGGCTGCCATGCTGCAAGCCCTGTTAATTTACTTCATCGACATGAAAGAGAAGAAAAACTGGTGCCGCTTCTTCGAGATATTCGGGGTGAATCCGTTGTTTCTCTACGTGCTCAGCGAAGTGGTAGCGATTGTTATCGGAGCCACCGGAAGCAAGCCTGCCATTTACGAAGGAATACACTCATTGATAACCAACCCTTATCTGGCGTCTGCGGTCTATGCCATTGCTTTTACGCTGATAATGGGGGCATGTGGTTATCCGCTCTATAAAAAGAAAATCTATATAAAAATATAAATGAAACGAACTGCTTATATATATTGCTCTATGCTATTGGCGGCTGCATCGCTGTCCTGTATTGCGTCTTGTTCTCTCCCGAATAACGGGCGGGGACAGAAGTCGCTGTTAGATTATGTCGATACCCGTGTCGGCACCTCTCCCAGCATCACCCACACCGCCGGAACCTTTGGCAAGAGTACCGAAGAATACGGACAAACGCTTCCTGCAGTACTCGAACCCAACGGCATGAACTTCTGGACTCCCCAAACGCGGGATACGGAACAGAAGTGCATAGCTCCTTATTACTACGCGGACACTTTGCTGCAAGGTTTCCGCAACTCTCACTGGATTGTGGGCGGCTGTACACAAGATTACGGCTCGATGACGCTTATGCCCCTTTTCGCTACCCTGCGCCCGCAGCCGGAAGCCCGTGCCACCCGTTTTTCCCATCAGGAAGAAAAGGCTACTCCGGCATATTATTCCGTTTCCTTGCCGGATGAAGGCATTCAGGCGGAAATGACCGCCCGTTCCCGTTCCGCTATCTTCCGTTTTACGTATGATAAGGCAGGAAAAGGGTATTTGGTAGTCAATCCCAACAGTGACGAAGGAGAGGGATACATTGCAGTAGACACGATTAACAATCAGATTTACGGATACAATCCCGTTCACCGCATTTATCAGGGCTGGGGAAAATCTGCCGGATACAGTGGGCATTTCATAGTCCGTTTCCAAAAGAAGATAATGGACTTCGGGACATTTAAAGGAGATTCCCTGTTTCCCCGTACCATCCGGATGGAGAAAGGAGCACAGATTGGCGCCTATATCGAATTTGATGTAGAAGCGGGCGAAGAGGTGTTGGTAAAAGCCGCTTCTTCCTTTACCGGTCAGGAAGGTGCTATGCAGAATCTGGTTGCTGAAATCTCCCATTGGGACTTTGAGAAGACGCATCGGGAACTGAATGGCATTTGGGAACGGCATCTGTCCTCCATACAGGTGGAGACGGAGAATCTTGAGGACAAAGAGAAGTTCTACAGCGCTTTCTATCGTGCCTCCTTCCTGCCGCGTGCGTTCAATGATGTGGACGGAAGTTATCCTTCTTTTGCCAAAGGCACCCCGGTACAGCGATTGCCCGTAGGAGAAACTTATTATGAAGATTACAGTATGTGGGATACCTATCGTGCCCTGCACCCACTCGTCAATTTGCTTTTCCCCACCAAAGGGGGAGACATGATGCAATCTCTGGTGCATAAATATGAACAGGGTGGTTGGTTGCCCATCTTTCCCTGCTGGAACAGTTATACTGCTGCCATGATAGGCGACCATTGCATAGCTGCCATAGGTGATGCTTACATCAAAGGCGTCCGCAACTTCGATGTTGCAAAGGCTTACGAGGGCATGAGGAAGAATGCTTTTGAAACTCCCTCCAACCCTGCTGATTATAAAGACGGAATGGGGCGGCGTGCGTTGACGTCTTATCTGGAATATGGTTATATTCCTCTTGAAGACGGTGTGTCCGATGCATTCCATACGAAGGAACAGGTTTCGCGTACTCTGGAGTATGCTTATGATGACTTCGTGCTGGCACAAGTGGCAAAAGCCCTTGATAAACCGGAAGATTACCGGGTTTTGATGCAGCGTGCCGCCAATTACCGCAATGTCATCGACCCCCGCACCGGATATGCACAGGGTCGTCATGCCGATGGCACGTTCCTGAATGCCGATAATGCGTTCAACTTTGCCCGCTTCATTACCGAGGGTGCTCCCTGTCACTACACATGGTATGTGCCGCAAGACCCTTACGGACTTATGGAGTGTATGGGCGGAAAGGATAATTATATTTCCAAACTGGACTCCATGTTCAGCGAAGGGCGCTACTGGCACGGGAATGAACCTTGCCATCAGGTTGCCTTCATGTTCAACTATGCAGGGCAGCCCTGGAAAACCCAGCGTGCCGTCCGCCACGTCATGGAAACTGAATACCTGAATGCTTCGGGCGGGCTTTCGGGCAATGATGATGCAGGGCAGATGTCGGCTTGGTATATGTTTGCTGCTATGGGATTTTATCCCGTCTGTCCCGGTACGCCGTATTATATGCTTGCCAGTCCTTCCTTCCCCAGCCTCACGCTGAACCTTGAGAATGGGAATGTATTTACCGTGAAAGCCGGGAATGCATCGGAAAAGAATATCTATATCCAGTCGGCAACGCTGAACGGGAAACCCTATACACGTAATTATATTACCCATCAGGATATTCTGGATGGTGGAGTGATGGAGTTTGTGATGGGGCCTGAGCCCAATAAGGAGTGGGGCGCACGCCCGGAAGACTGTCCACCGGATGTGGTTGAGTGACAAACTCATAGCTTATAACTTTAAAAAGATATACTTATGAAAGCAAAAGTATTTTTGTTTGCCCTATGCAGCCTTTTTCTGTTAGGAGCTTGCAGCGCCCCGAAGACCGGGGGAAACATTTATAACATTATGGACTACGGAGCCAAAGGCGACGGCAAGACCGATGACGCTGCGGCCATACAAACTGCCATTGAGGTATGCTCCAAGTCGGGTGGCGGAACAGTTCTCGTTCCGGCAGGATACACTTTCATGTGCAGCCCTTTTGCGCTGGCTTCTTTTGTGAATCTCCATCTGGAACCTAATTCCTGTCTGATTGCCAACCCCGATGAGGCGGCGTATACACTGAGTGTTTTCCGCGACAATCGCGGCGAGGGCATGATGTGGATTTACGGAAAAGACCTGAAACAAGTCTCCATCACCGGAACAGGTGTGATTGACGGGAACGGCGTCGCCTTTATGGGCAAAGAACTGGAAGACTCCTACGAACTGAAACCGGTGACCGACTTCGACCCCCGTCCGCACGTGCTGACGCTTATCAACATAGAGAAGACAGTGATTCGTGATGTAACCATCCGCAACAGTGCCTACTGGACTGTGCACCTCATCGGCTGCAACGACGCTTCCATCGACGGCATTTCCATCCTGAACAACCTGAAAATACGCAATGGCGACGGTATCGACGTGGACCATTCAAAGAACGTCCGCATAGCCAATTGCCATATCGAGTCGGGCGACGATTGCATCTGCCTGAAAAACCGCCGTGAGTTTGAGGAATACGGTTCGTGCGAGGATGTTGTGGTGACGAATTGTACCATGGTTTCCCGCTCCTGTGCCATCAAGATAGGGTCGGAGAATATGGATAAGATTAATAACGTATTATTCAATAACTGTATCATTAAGAACAGTAATCGGGGTATCGGTATTCAGAATCGTGATGAGGGGACGGTGACCAATGTGATTTTCTCCAATATGATAGTGGACTGCATGTTCTTCTCCGATGTATGGTGGGGAAAGGCGGAACCTATTTACGTGACTTCCTATCCGCGTGCTGTAGGCAATCATAAGGATGCCGGCTGGCGTTTCCCGAAGGGAGCCACCGAGGGACGTTGCGGAGAGGTGAGCCGCATCTACTTCACGAACATCAAGTGTATCAGCGAGAACGGCATCTTTGTAGGCGGCGATACGCCCGATAAAGTGAACCATATCTATTTTGAAGATGTGAACCTGCTGTTGCAGAAGCGCACGGCGTATGAAGGTGGCATTTATGACAAGCGTCCCTGTGTGGGCGAAGGCTTCGTACATGATAAGACGTACGGGTTCTATATTGATACGGCATCCGACATTCTGATAGATGATTGTGAAGTTACCTGGGGAGATATCCGACCGGACCTCGCAGCCGAAGGTATCGGGCAGAAGAATGTGACTAATCTGAAAGTTAAGTAGATGCTCATAATTAATTCGTATATTGAGTATCCGTCATCCTGAGCGTAGTCGAAGGATCTTATCCCTATAGAAACATAAGGAGAGTAGATGCTTCGACTACGCTCAGCATGACAGATACTCTCGTGAAAGAAAGTATGAATTAATTATGCTCATTTACTTAATGATAAAGTGATAAGATGATGAATGATAATTTAATGAAGAATTAAAAACAATCAAATCTGTAATTATGAGACAATATATTATAACTATCCTGTGTTTATTATGCGGTCTCTTCGCCCGTTCCCAATCCGCATTAACCCCCGAACAAGCAGGAAGCATATATTATGCCTATCCCGCTCCGCCGGAAGTATCCACTCCCGTTCCGGCAGGATATGAGCCTTTCTATATCAGTCACTACGGTCGTCATGGCTCCCGTTGGATGACGGCGGATGAACGTTATACGGAAGTTGTCTCCGTCTTCGACTCCCTTTATCAATCTTCCGGGCTCACTCCCCTCGGTATAGATGTCCGTGAGCGTCTGCACAAAGTCTGGGAAGACGCTCGCGGATGTAGTGGCAGCATCACCCCGCTTGGCGAGCGCCAGCACCGTGAGATAGCCGAACGAATGTTCCGCAACTTCCCGCAGGTATTTCGTGGCGATGTGCAAATTGATGCCCGCTCGTCCACTTCCGTGCGCTGCGTTCTGAGCATGAGCTACTTTACTGAACGCCTGAAAGAACTGAATCCCGCCCTGCGCGTAGACCGCAGAGCGTATCAACGCTATATGGATTATATCGCCTACACTTCCCCCGAAGGCGAGAAGTTCGCTTCCGAGGAATCTTCGTGGCGGAGTAGTTTCAGGGAGTTTGAGAAGAGAAACGTCCGTCCGGAACGTCTGATGGCCTCCCTGTTTATAAACCCTGCTGCAATCACCGACCCCGACGCCATGATGCGCAGCCTCTACTGGATTGCAGCCGATATGCAGAACGTAGAGTTGGATTTATCCTTCTATGACATCTTTGAGTATGAAGAACTGATAGGTGTCTGGAAGACGGTGAACGCCCGTATGTACGTCTGCAATGCTGCCGCTCCGCTGAATGGTGGCTTGATGCCTCGCTGCGCTGTGCCTTTGCTGCGCAATATTCTGGAGAGTGCGGATGCCGCCATCAGGAAGGGAACTCCTGCGGCGGACCTTCGTTTCGGGCATGATACCCATCTCATCCGGCTACTTGCTTTGATGCAAGTGGAAGGATGCAGCAATCAGGAGACGGATATGGAGAAGTTCCACTTGGCATGGCAGGATTATCGCGTTTCTCCGATGGGGGCCAACCTGCAACTTGTCTTTTATCGTAACAAGAAAAATGATGTATTGGTGAAGTTCCTGTTGAATGAGAATGAGGTGACTTTGCCGATAAAGAGTGAAAAGGCTCCCTATTACTCATGGGAAGAAGTGAAGACGTTCTTTGGGAAGCAGATGGAATAGTTATTCCTGCTTCATCACTTTCCCATAAACCACTTGTTTGCCTGTCCCGTAGCGCATCAGTAGCCCGCGGTTGATGAAGCTATTCAGCTCTTTCAGGGCACGTTGTTTATCGCATCCTGTTAGGTAGCAGTAGTTGGCACGGGTGAGGCAGGGGTACTTTGCCAAATGGTTGTTGATTATTTCCAGGCATTTATTCATGTCACGTTCTTGTTTTTGAGGACGGGTAAGAGATTCGCCACGTCGTGGTTCCATTTTCCAATACACTTCTTTCTTGAACTGGCTGCCCGGACGGTAATTGATGTTTTTTAATTTGATAGACTGTGCATGCACATCTTTTTTCTTCATTACAGGAGGCCCTTGTAGGGATACGGAGAAGTAACCCATGTCGCCCATTTCCACAATCCATCCGTCGGCAAGTAAATCTCTCAATTCATCCTGAAAAGACTGCATGGCGCCTGCAAGCAGGCTGCGGCTCAAACCTGTGAATTTGTGCACACGGTCCAGAAATTCGTCCTGACCAATGGTTCCTTTGAAAACCACACGGGGGTGAAGCGGTTGTTGTTCGCCTGTCTGCTGTATGTCGGGCGTTTCATAAAGGTCGTACTCTAAGCTCATAACTGTAATTGTTTTATATAGGTATTCCGATGCATCCCGTTGCCTGTTGGGATGTAGCTCATCCGCTACTTTTGTTTCGTTACACTATAGTATACTTTGCGTTTGACTATAGTTATCCGCAAGGTGTACTATAGTGTTCCTTGCGGATAACTATAGTTAAACGAACTCGCATTAGGCAACAAAGGTAATTAGATTAGGCAGAAAAAGAAATAAAAGTAGGGGGATTATTACATTTCAGTGTATCTTCACAATTACTTCATACTTTTCTCTCTGTCATCCTGAACGTAGTGAAGGATCTACTCGCCTGAATGCACAGAGAGGAGATCCTTCGACTTCGCTCAGGATGACAAAATGATACGCTTATCAGAACTTTTGACACACCTTCATGTTCCCTTGGATTTGCAGATGGTAGAAGCTAACAGGATGGCATACTTACCATTATTGAGGAACGTTATTTGCTTTAAATAGACGGTTGGATGGCGACTTCCCAATTAATCCCTAACGGATTGTTCTGCATTCTCCATACCAATGGAAGTTTAGGGTTGTCCAGTATCCACATCTCACATCCTTCCACTGCATCTTTCACATGAATGAGCGGACAGCCTAAAGCTTGTTCATTCCCTTCCAGGACAGAATACGTCGTCTGGTTGTAAACGAATGAGTTCTGTTCTTTCAGTTGCTTGTAGGCCGAACGGGAGAGGAAGTAAGCGGTTTCTGCCGGGGAGAGCTTTACGTGCTTGCCGTTTTCGGGTTGCAGGAAACTGAGGCGGATGCCCTGATTGACGGATTCGGAACTCATGGCATAGCTGCCCGATTGCCACTTCAGATAACGCTCTATTCCCCAATGCAGGTAGATAGAGTCTTGTTTCTCACGGAAGGACATTTCATACTTCCGCGTCTGTCCATGCAGCTTGAATACAAACAGGAGCGTATCGGGAACAATGTTTTGTGCCAATAGGTTTCCTGCGAATCCCAGGCATAGCACGGCGGATAGAATTATATGTTTCTTCATCATTCTTTGTTTTCTTTGTTCAACAATAGATGCTTACCCCATTCACCCGGTTTCTTCCCCATCTTCAGTATCAGTTCGCCACCGGCTATGATGTCTTTATGGCGTATGGCTGAGTAAGGATAATCTTTTCCGTTCAGTGATGCGGACTGTATGTACTTGTTTTTCTCCGAAAGTCCTTGGGTGGAAATCCGGAATGTCCTTCCGTTATCCAGCCGGAAAGTGGTTTCTTCCAGCAAAGGGGTGTTGATGAGGTAATAATCCTGCCCTGCATTCGGGTAGAGTCCTGTCATGTGGAAGGCGAGCCAGGAGGACATCGCTCCCGAATCATCGTTGCCGGGTAAGCCGACAGGGCCGTCGTTATAGTTCTTACCGATGATTTCGTGGATGCGGTCGCTGCTCCGATGTGGTTTTCCTATCCAGTGATAAAGGCACGGGGAGAGGAAAGACGGTTCGTTGTTCACATTGAAGAAGCCCTGGTCGAAGAAGATGTCCAGACGTTCTTCAAACTTCTCTGCACCGCCACATGCCTCTATCAGTCCGGCTACGTCGTGCGGAATACTTAATGAATATTCCCAGGAAGAAGCCTCGTAGAAAAACATATCCCACCAGGGAGTGTACCACGGGCCTTCGAAGGTGACGGGGGTATAGGTGAAGGTCGGTTTTTGTATATTGGATTTTCCGAAGGTAATCTCATCCAGCCAGTTTCCTTTTTCATCGCGGGGCAGGATAAAGCCTTTGGCTCCGGCATGCTCATAATCTGCGCGCCACAGATTCTTCCAGTTTCCGGATTGTTTCAGATAATGGCGGTACAGGTCTTCCTTGCCTAAGCCTTTGGCTACGAGAGCGATGGCGTAGTCGCAGTAGGAATACTCAACGGTACGGTTTCCGGCACGCGGGATGCCGTAGGGGATATAGCCGAGTTGCAGGTAG